>OGMN01000046.1_pt1 | contig 129574 bp, 140 predicted proteins | sample 1573211 | NCBI WGS metagenome assembly OGMN01 (sample SAMEA2581876, study PRJEB24529) | metagenome | biome: Human gut stool | place: China | collected 2011
AAAACCATTTTAATTGCTTTAACTTTAAATTCATTTGAGTATTTAGTCATAAAAAAACTGCACCTCCAAAAGTTGTTTTTTGTCCAACTTTTGGGGTGCAGTTCACTGGCATATAAACCAAAATTAAGTCTTTTTTATATCTTTAATATATATTTATTAAATTTAATCTGTCAATTTAAGTAATCTTTTACCATCTGCAATCGCCACAGCGGTTATGATGATGTCTGCCACCATCACGATAGCCATCACCATTGCCATCACGGTAACCGCGACCATAGCCACAACCATATCCATAGCCTTCGCCATCACAAAGAGCTTGTCTTTCTTCAATAGAAGCTAAAATTTTATCTGCTTGTTCTTGAGTAAGTCTGCCATCTGCTACACGTGCTGCTAATTGATCTTTTCTAAGTTCTAAAATTTCTGCTTTAAATTCATCTAATTTACCAGCTTCTTTAGCGATAGTACCAAAAGATTTACCTGTATCATGTCTTTCATCAATAACACTTTCTACGCTACGACCAGTGAGTCCAGCAACTATTTCTGCTGGATTATTATAAGCAGATGTTGCAAAAGCTGTAGTTGCAACGCTCAATGCTAATAATCCTGTAACGATAATTTTCTTTAAGTTTTTCATATTTATTCCTCCCTACTTATCTCTTATCTTTGATTATATTGTAGCAAGACTTTTTGTCAAAATTATGTCTTTTTTGTTTTATTTTAATGGTATTTTAAAAATAAATTTTGCCCCACCATCAAAATTATTTTGAGCAATTAATTCTATATTATGTCTTTCTGCTATCTGTTTTGCTATAGCTAAACCTAAGCCTGTACCTACTTTATTATGCTCACCATGAGTTTTGTAAAATCTGTCAAAAATATGTGGCAAATCTTTTTCATTTATGCCTATGCCATAATCACGAATAATAATTGTGTCATTTTTAGCTAAAACATCTACCTTATTATTTTCAAAAGAAAATTTGATGGCATTATCTAATATAATCAAAAACATTTGACGGAGTCTTCCATAATCACCAGAAATTTTTAAATTAGGATTTTTTAAATCAATATTTATATTAATATTTTTATTTTTAGCAATCTGTCTTGCACTTCTAACTACATCAGAAATTACATCATTTAAATTTAACTCCTGCTTTTCAATCGCAAAATCTGGATTTTGTAATCTAGATAAATCAAGTAAATCCCCTACTAATCTTTGCAAAAATTTAGCTTCATTTAACATCTGTAAATGATACTCATCAATTTGCTTAGGGTCTGTAATAATCTTATCACAAAGTGCTTCTAAAGAGCCTCTAATAACCGTTACTGGTGTTCTAAGTTCATGTGATATATTAGACACAAAATCCTTTCGCATTTGCTCTAATTTTAAACTTTCTTTACTAGCTTCATCTAAACGTCCAGCTAATAAATCCATTACATTTGCCAATTCACCAACTTCATCTTTCTGTTTTATATTACATTTAGCTTGATAATTGCCTTCGGCTAATTGCATTGCCACAGATTTCATTTTTGTCAAAGGTTTAGTGAAAAAATATGAAAATAATATTGCTAAAGCTAAAACAATAATAAGTGCTAAAATTATACTTATGCCCAAAATCATAAGCCCTTGATAAATCCCATCAGTGGTACCTTCTACAGGTGAATGCAACAATACAGCTCCCCATACTTTTCCATTTGCATCTTTTATCGGCACACCTACAGTTAACGTCAATTGTGATAAAACATCACTAAATCCTTCACTAAATACTGTTTTATCTTGAAAAACTTCTCTGATAACCTCACTGGCATTTGGTGGCAACTCAGAAAAAGTATAATTTGCATGCATCATTTTATGATGTTGCATATTCCTTGGTGTGATGACATTCATATTCTCGTCTACAATCCAAACATTATAGCCCATAATTTCACTACTAAAATATAAATGTGCGCCATATCCCATGCCATTATATCGTCTACCACTTGATAATGATTGTGCTAGCGATTGTGCATAATTTTGTAATTGCGTCTTATGCAAATCCACAGTATATTGCTTGAATAATACTAAAAACACACCACTGATTATAATGGAAAAAATTATCAAAGCTAGCGCAAAACTTAAGCTTAATTTTAGAGCTATTTTATTGTTTAACATCATCACTTACCTCAAATTTATAGCCAACTCCCCAGATAGTTTTTATTTCCCACTTATCATGAGGATATTTTTCCAATTTAGCACGCAATCTCTTTATATGGCTATCCACTGTTCTACTATCGCCGATATAATCATATCCCCATAATTTATTCAATAACATATCACGAGAAAAAACTCTATCTTTTTTTGTAGCTAAAGTCCATAAGATTTCAATTTCTTTTTTTGTAAGTGATAATACTTTATTATCTATACTCACTGTATAATCAGCTAAATTTATCTGTAAATTATCATAACTAAAAACTTGTAAATTTTCTGTTTTAGGCTGAATACGTCTTAATATAGCCTTTATTCTAGCCATTATCTCTCCTGGTGAAAAAGGTTTTACTATATAATCATCAGCACCGATTTCCAGTCCCATAATCTTTTCAAAATCTTCACCACGAGCAGTAATCATTATAATTGGCACATTAGATGTTTTGCGAATTACTCGACATACTTCAAAACCATCTATTTTAGGCATCATAACATCTAATAAAATAATATCTGGTCTTTCTCTTTGAAATACATCTAAAGCCTCTTGTCCATCTACAGCAATAACAGTTTGATATCCTTCCTTTTTAGCATAAGCTTCTAAAATAGAAATAATTTGTTTATTATCATCTACAATCAAAACCTTCATAAAAAAACTCCCTTTATATCTATATTTTTTATTCTAAAAGTTTATAAAAAAAGTGCATAAGATAAAGTAAAAACTTTTTCTTACACACTTTTAGCTTACCCTATTTTTATATTACAAACAAGGTGAATATATTTAGATTTTTTCAGTAGTGGAAATAACAGGCTCTTTAACTACAGCATCTGCTTGTTTTTCTTCTACTACTTCAGCATTTTTCACTTCTTCTGTAGTGGAAGTTTCTTTTTCTTCGCTATTTGCTTCTTTGATTTCGCAAACGCCTTCTAAGCTACCAGTTTCCATGATAATTTTTAAATCTTTTTCTTCTAAAGTTTCTTTTTCAATCAAAGCTTTAGCGATTAAATGAAGTTTATCTATATTTTCGATTAATAATTTACGACATTCATCATAAGCTTCTTCAATATAACGACGAACTTCTTTATCAATAGCACAAGCTACATCTTCACTGTAATTGCGTTGATTATTAAAATCACGACCTAAGAATACTTGATGATCTTGTCCATCACCAAAAGCAATCGGACCTAATACATCACTCATACCATATTGAGTAATCATGCTACGAACTAAACCAGAAGCTTGTTGAATATCATTAGAAGCACCTGTACTGATTTCTTTAAGTACAACTTCTTCAGCAACACGACCACCGAGCATAGTTTTCAATCTATCAAGTAATTCTCCACGTGTAGCATAAGAGCGATCTTCTTTTGGTAACATTAAAGTATAACCGCCAGCTCTACCACGAGGAATAATTGTTACTTTATGCACAGGATCAGCATTTGGTAATAATAAACCGATTAACGCATGACCGCCTTCATGATATGCAGTTAGACGTTTTTCACGATCACTGATTACTTTAGATTTTCTTTCAGGACCTGCAATTACACGTTCTATTGACTCTTCTAAAGAATTCATAGAAATAGTCTTTTTATTTCTACGTGCAGATAAAAGCGCAGCTTCATTTACAAGATTGCTTAAATCAGCACCTGTAAAACCTGGTGTACGGCGAGCTAATACATCAAGATTAACATCACTATCTACAGGTTTACCTTTTGTATGCACTTTTAAGATAGCTTCACGGCCACGAACGTCTGGTCTATCAACAACGATTTGTCTATCAAAACGTCCTGGACGTAAAAGAGCTGGGTCTAAGATATCTGGTCTATTTGTAGCTGCGATAATGATAATACCTTCATTAGCTGCAAATCCGTCCATTTCAACGAGTAATTGGTTAAGTGTTTGTTCACGTTCATCATGACCGCCACCTAAACCTGCTCCACGCTGACGACCAACAGCATCAATTTCATCGATAAATACGATGCATGGTGCATTTTTCTTAGCTTGTTCAAATAAATCACGAACACGAGATGCACCAACACCAACGAACATTTCCACAAAGTCAGAACCACTGATAGTGAAGAATGGAACGCCAGCTTCACCAGCTACAGCTTTAGCAAGTAAAGTTTTACCTGTACCTGGAGGGCCAAATAATAATACACCTTTTGGAATTCTTGCACCAAGGTCATTGAATTTCTTTGGATGTTTTAAGAACTCTACAACTTCAGCAAGTTCTTGTTTTGCTTCATCAGCACCAGCAACATCACTGAAAGTAACTTTTACTTTACCATCACCCATCATTTTGGCACGGCTTTTACCAAAGCTCATTACACGGCTACCGCCACCTTGTGACTGTTGCATGATGAAAAACCATACACCAATGAGTAAAAGCATAGGAAGTAAAGAAGAAAATAATGTTGTCCACCATGGTGTTTCAGGCGGATTTTCTGCTTTTATATCTACGCCATTATCGCGAAGAGTTTTTACAAGTTCTTCATCACTATTTGGATATCCTGGAGTAATAGTTGTAAATTCTGTACCATCTTTCAATGTACCTTTAATATTGCTATTTTGCATAACAACTTTAGCTACATTTTTGTCATCGACTTGTTTTACAAATTCAGTGTAATTTATTTCTTGTTTATTGCTTGTATCTACTGAAAAATGGTCGATTACAGTTATTGCTACAAGAATGATTAACAAGTAAAAACCCACATTCCTCAAAAATTTATTCAATCTTATGCCTCCTCATAGCATTGTCTTCAAATCATAATGATTAATTATATCATATAAACAAGTTAATTAATAGTTATTCTATGTTAATTATCATTATTTTGTATATACTTCTGGTTTTAAAATACCAATATATGGTAAATTACGATATTTGCTATCATAATCTAAACCATAACCAACTAAAAATTCGTTAGGCACTTCAAATCCTACATAATCAACTTTTACATCAACTTCTCTGCGTTCAGGTTTATTTAATAATGCACATAATTTTACGCTAGCTGGATGACGAGATTCCATATTTTTCAATAAATAAGATAAAGTAAGACCAGAATCTACGATATCTTCAATGATGATAACATGTTTGCCTTCAATGCTAAAATCTAAATCTTTTAAAATTTTAACTGCACCGCTACTAGTAGAACCTTTACCATAGCTAGATGCTGCCATAAAATCAAAAGATACAGGAACATTGATTTCACGCACTAAATCAGCGTAGAAAATAATAGCACCTTTTAAAATACCAATAGCATAAATTTCTTTACCAGCATAATCACGATTGATTTCAGCTGCAATTCTTTTTACACCTTCACGTAATTGCTCTTCTGTATAAAGTACACTCTGGATATCATCTTTCATTGTTTTCATAATTTAAAACCCACCTAATTATTATTTTTTTAATTTTAAATATAGTATATGTTTACTATTTTTATTCACTAAATAATTATTATCTTGTTGTATACCAGCTATCCAAATAATTCCCTTTTCATCACAAACCAAAGGAATTTTATCTCTATCTTCTGCTGGTATCTTTCTATCAATTAGAATGTCTTTTACTTTTTTACTACCTGTCATGCCTTTAGGAGTTATTCTATCCCCATTTTGTCTTTTGCGAATAAATAAATCTCCCTTAATCTTATCCATATCAACAAAACAATATTCTCGACCAGATAATTTCATGACCTCATCTTGCCCACAGATTTTATCTATAATTAATGATTGTTCATAAGGCAATTTTATTTCTTTTTTCGTCAAAAGTAAACCTAAATCTATTTTTATGGATATATTTTGCTCTTTTTCCTCAAAATTTTCAATTGGTGATATTTCTTTTTCACTAAAAGTTAATCTATCATAATTTATCTTTACTTGCAAATTCTTCGGTAATTGCAAAATTAAACCAGTATGTCCATTGTATAAAAACTTATCAATTTTATCAATATGAACAAAACTAATATTTTCTAAATTCCTTTTAAATTCTTTTATAATATACCTATATAAAGCATTTCTTATTGCCTTATGTTCTTGTTTCAATACTTTGATATCTATTTTTATAGATTTTCTACCTTGATTATCTATATCTACTATGACTTTATCTCGATAAAAATTTTTTACATAGTAATTTATAAAATCATTTTCTTGAGCAATAATCTTGGCACTATTGCAAATAGCTGTTACTACTTTTGGATTATATGCTTTTAATCTAGGGATTAAATCTAAACGTATGCGATTGCGTTCATAATCTAAACAATTATTTGTTTCATCTAAACAAGGATTGATATTTTCAGCTGAACAATATGCTTCAATTTCTTCACGATATAAACATAAAAATGGTCGTATAATATCTTCATTTTTAGCTTTCATACCACTAAGACCTGCTGTTCCTGAACCTCTTAAAAGATGCTGTAATACAGTTTCTGCTTGGTCATTTAAATGATGTGCTGTTACTATTTTTGTGGCATTTTGTGCTTTCGCTATTTTGCGTAAAAATTGATAGCGCAATTTTCTAGCCAAAGTTTCTACAGATAATTTTTCTGTTTTAAGATGCTCTAATACATTTAAATGCTCCATAAAAAAAGGAATGTTTTTTTGCTCACAATAATTTTTTACATACCATGCATCATTTAATGAACTTTCCTTGCGAATACCATGTTCAGCATGAGCTACAATAATCTCTAATTTATATTTAACACTGAGTTTTTGGAAGATATCCACAAGTGCCATGGAATCTGGCCCACCGGAACAAGCAATCAATAATTTATCATGAGCCTTAAATAAATCATATTCTCTAGCAAAATTTTCTACGCGCTCAATTATTTCCATTATATTTATTACATCTACATTATTATTTACGCTCATAAAAAATTACCTCAAGATTAAATTCATATTCATATAATTTTCCAGCTATTAACAAAAAGCACTCTTTAAAAAATTAAAGAGTGCTTCTTAGTTTTATTCATATTTACGAGAACCGCCACCACGGCCACCACGTTTAGAATCTGTCTTACGACGTAAATCAGTAAGTTTTTCATCACTATCTTTTAAAAACTTGGATAATTTATCTTCAAAAGAAGCGCCGCTATTATTGTGTTTACGGAAGTCATTATTAAATTGCTTACGAGGAGCAGGACGATAATTACTACTCTGTGCAGGACGAGTATTTTGTTCTTCGACTTTTTTCTCCTGTAATTGTTTAATAGATAAACCTATTTTTCCATGGTCATCAACACTTAGTACTTTAACTTTGACTTTGTCTTTTTCTTTCAAAAAATCATTTACATCTTTAACGTAAACATCTGCAACTTCAGAGATATGTACTAAACCAACTTTTCCACCAGGTAATTCAACAAAAGCGCCAAATTTAGTAATACCTGTTACAACACCTTCTAGGATATTGCCAACTTCGATTGACATACTACTTTTATGTCCTCCTTAAGATAATTAGCTTTAAGCTTTTATTATTATAACCTTGCTAAACAAATAGTGTCAATAAAATGTTATTCTTTTTCTTCAGAAATATATGGCACTTCGCCTGGTTTTGTCATACCTAGCTCTTCACGAGCTACTTTTTCCACATATTCAAGCTTATTTAAATTATCTTTTTCTCTACTTAATTCTTCATTTATTTGCTTTGCTTTATTTAATCGCTCTTCGGCTATAATAGTCTGTTCTTCTACTTGGCTTAAATACACTTCTTGTTTAATAATTATAAATCCTAGATAACCAATCATTATCACAAAAGCGAATATTATAAACCGTTCCATTATTTTTCTGAACATATTTTCACCTATTAATTTATATTTCCCTAATACTAATCTAAACCTAACATATTTGCAATAACATCTGCTATATTATCAGAAGCATATGGTTTCTTTAATACCTTAGCATTATTTCTAAGTTTTGGCAAAATAGTTGCATCAGATAATACTTCACGTACTACTGCATCTAAGGTATCTTGATGTCTTACCCAAATAGCAGCACCATTATCAGAAACAAATTTTGCATTATCCACCTCTGGCCCTGGTATTGGGTCGTGTAAAATCATTGGTAATTCTCTAGTTAATGCTTCACTTATTGTAAGCGCACCAGGTTTGCTGATTAAAAATGTAGCCACAGACATAAATTCTTGAATATTATGCGAATATCCCCATACGAAAATTTTATGTTTGGAATGCTGTGCATATTCATTCATCTCTGACCAAAGCGCTACATTTGCTCCTGTAATTACGAGAATTTGAATATCTTTTTTCAAGCGTTCTAATTGGCAAAGTGCATTTTTTACGCCACCTAAACCAAGACCGCCACCCATAATCAAAGCTACAGGTTTATCTTTTTCCAATTTGAATTTTGCCAATAAATCATCTCGATTATAATCTACACGGAAATTATATCCCACAGGTATACCTGTAACAAAAATACGTTCTTCTAATAAACCTTGATTTACCATTTCTTTTTTCAATAAATCATTAGCAGTAAAATAAATATCAATATTTTTATATAACCAAAATTGATGTACACAAAAATCTGTCATCACTGTAATTAAAGGAATATTTATTTCTCCTGTTTGCTTTAGATAAGATGCAGCTGCACATGGAAAAGGATGTGTACAAATAACCATATCAGCTTCATATTTTTTTATAAGCTCACGCATATCTTTTTTCATAGCATGAGCAAAAACAGATTGTATAGTACTTCCTTTTGTAGAATCTGATGTAAATTTATAGAAAAATTCATACACGCTTGGTGTATGGTCGAGCATCTTTAAATATATATCTTTAACTAGACTATTGAAATAGGCTGTTTCTGTTGACATAAAATCAATAACATTTATTTTATTGACAGGATATTTTCTCTTTATCGCCTCTGCAACAGCATTGGCAGCCTTATTATGACCAGACCCCATTGATGCTGTAACCACTAGAATATTTTTACCTGACATATATTTTCCCCCAGATTATCAACTTAGTTCAATCATATTTTAATTTCGAATTTGTTAAATATGTATTAAAGTCTTCTTATTACTTGCAATAATTTACATTTTATCATATTCATTTTATACTGTAAAACAAATAGCTATTAATTATATGTAAAAAATAAATTAAATACTATCTATAAAAATCAAGTATAGGAGGTAATATTTATTTATGAATAAACGTTGGGAAATTCTACCCATTGATGAAAAAAAACAAATCTTATTAGAAAAGAATTTGCATATATCTTCTAGTCTAGCTGAAATTTTAACTAGAAAAAATCTTGATGAAAACTCAGCTAAATTATTTCTCAATCCCACAAAAATTCCCTATCATGATCCTTTTTTGCTAAAAGATATGGAAAAAGCTTGCCAAAGACTTTTATTAGCCTTAAAAAATAAAGAAAAAATCTGCATTTATGGTGATTATGATGTAGACGGTGTCAGCTCCACTGCCCTTTTAATGACAGTTTTTACTAAATTAGGCTTTAATATAGACTATTATTTACCTGACCGCCATAGTGAAGGCTATGGTCTTCATATCGAATCCTTACAAAAATTAATACCTAAATACGATTTATTAATCACTGTTGACTGCGGTATTACAGCTCTTGATGAAGTTGATTATGCCAAAGATAAAATCGATATGATTATCACAGACCACCATTTACCTCGTGAAATTCTTCCTGACGCCTTTGCTATTATCAATCCTACACAAACACAATGTAATTATCCCAATAAAAATCTTTGCGGTGTAGGTGTAGCCTTCAAACTTTGTCAAGGATTATATCAAAGCTTAAATAAAGATATTCATGAATTAGAAAATTATTTAGATATTGTAGCTTTAGGCACTATAGCTGATATTGTACCCCTTGTTGATGAAAATCGTCGCATTGTCAAAAAAGGATTAGCTAATATTCAAAACTTAGGTATAAAAACTTTAATTGAAATCTGCAATTACGATGAAAATAATATAAATACAGGTCATATTGGTTTTGGTGTAGCTCCTCGTCTAAATGCTGCGGGAAGATTGACTCATGCTAGTATTGCTGTTGAATTATTATTAGCCACTGATAAACAAACAGCTCGTCAAAAAGCATTATATCTAGATGAAGAAAATAAACAACGTCAAGAAATTGTAGAAGATATTTTCCACGAAGCTGTCAAAAAAATTGAAGAAAATAATCTTCAAAAAAATAAAATCATTATTGTTGTTGGCGAAAATTGGCATGAAGGTGTTATCGGTATAGCAGCTTCTCGCCTACAAGAAAAATATTATCGACCTATAATAATCATAGCGACTAAAGATAATATTGGTAAAGCCTCTTGCCGTAGCATAGATGGACTCCATATGAAAAATGCCCTCACTTATTGTGAACAAGATTTAATGGTTTATGGAGGTCATTCCAAAGCAGCAGGTTTTACGATTGATTTAGCTAAATTAGATGATTTTATTTCACATATGCAAACATATGCTAATGAACATTTAACAGATGAAGATTTAATACCAATTTATCAAGTAGAAACAGTTTTAACACCTCAAGATATAACCATGGATTTTATTGATGAATTATCTTTACTTGAACCTTTTGGCATGGGAAATCCTAAACCACAATTTGTCTGTCAAAATCTTTTAGTCACTAAAAGCATGAAAATGGGCAAAGAAAATAATCATTTACGTTTTAATTTTGCTTATAATAATACACAATATACTGCTATTGGTTGGCATATGGCAGATGTTGCCGATGATATAAATAATAAATATGTAGATATTTTATTCCAGCCTGAATTAAACCACTGGAATGACCATACTTATCTACAATTTAAATTAAGTGATTTATGTCAAAGCAAACGAAAAATTTCTTATCTAGAAGAATTTCCTGCTTATGACTCAATCGGTAAAATATATCTTTGTCTACGCAATCAAGAAAAAAAATATGGTCAAAGTATATTTTCCCTTAAAGATTGTCAAGCTTTATTAAAACAAATTTACAATCTAAATTTATCTGATTACAGTATAAAACAATGCCTGATTATTTTAAGTGAAATTAACATTTTAACGATAAATCAAGATAAAATTAAATTATTATCTTTACCTAATCAAAAAATAGATATAAAAAATTCCCCAACTTTTGCTAAGCGATTTAATCTACAAAAGCTTTAAAAACCTTGATAAATTGACTTGAAATAATTTATTATATATAATTATAGAAGTTTTTTATTAGTAAATAATCAAAAATTTCAACTTAAAATATTGGAGGTAGATTAGTTTGAAGTATATGAGCGGAAAAGAACTCCGTAGAAGATACCTTGACTTTTTTGTCAAAAATGGACATTTAGAACTTCCTAGTGCATCTTTAATTCCAAAAGATGACCCTAGCTTATTGATGATTGGTGCTGGTATGGCTCCTTTCAAAGCTTATTTCACAGGTAAAATGACACCACCTTGCACTCGTATCACTACAAGTCAACGTTGTGTTCGTACTGGTGATATTGAAAACGTAGGTCGCACAGCTCGCCACCATACTTATTTTGAAATGCTTGGTAATTTCTCCTTTGGCGATTATTTCAAATATGATGCTATTAAATGGGCTTGGGAATTTTTAACTGGAGAATTAGAACTTCCAAAAGATAAACTTTGGGCTACAATCTATCCTGATGATGAAGAAGCATATAAAATTTGGACAACAGAAACTGACATCAATCCAGAACATATCGTTAAATTAGAAGATAACTTCTGGGAAATTGGTAGCGGTCCTTGCGGTCCTGACTCTGAAATTTTCATTGACCTCGGTGAAGAACGTGGTTGTGGTAGCCCTACATGCGGCGTTGGTTGCGATTGTGACCGTTATCTTGAAATTTGGAACCTTGTATTTACTCAATTTGACCGTACTGAAGATGGAAAATACAATCCACTTGTACATAAAAACATTGATACAGGTTGTGGTCTTGAACGTCTTGCTTCAGTATTACAAAATAAACCATCTAACTTTGAAACAGATTTAATGTTCCCTATCATTGAATATGCTAGCAAAGTTGCTAATAAAGAATATGGCAAAGATAAAGAAACCGATATTTCTTTAAAAGTTATTGCTGACCATGCTAGAAGTATTTCCTTCATGGTTATGGACGGTATCTTACCTTCTAATGAAGGTCGTGGCTATGTACTTCGTCGTTTATTACGTCGTGCTGTACGTCATGCTCGTATGCTTGGCATCGAAGATAAATTCTTAGCTGGCGCTGTTGATGTAGTTGCTGAAATCTACAGCGGTGTTTATGATGAACTCACAAATAGAAAAGATTACATCAAAAAAGTAATCAGCTTAGAAGAAGACCGTTTTGCAACTACATTAACTCAAGGTATGGATTTATTAAATGCTGAAGTTGAAAAATTAAAAGCTGAAAATAAAACTGTTCTTGATGGTGAAGTTGGTTTCAAACTCTATGATACTTATGGTTTCCCTTGGGAATTAACAGATGAAATTCTCCATGAAAATCATATGACTTTAGATAAAGAAGCTTTTGATAAAGCTATGGACGAACAACGCACTCGTGCACGTAATGCTCGTGGCGAAAACAAACGCATGGATATTCCTGATTTACGTGATAGCAATATCGGTGAATTAAAAGTTGATGAAACTGCTCGTCAAGCTAAAATCGTTTGCATTTGGAAAGATGCTAAAACTACAAATAGCCTTGAAGACGGCGATGAAGCTGGTCTTATCTTAGACGTTACACCATTTTATGCTGAAGGTGGCGGACAAGAAGGCGATATTGGTAGCTTAAAAACAGATATGGGTAATGCACAAGTTATCGATACTAAAAAATTACCTGATGGTTCTGTTTATAATATTGTTCATGTAACTGAAGGTAGTCTTCATGTTGGAGATACTGTAGAAATAACTGTAGATATGGAAAATAAACTCGCTTCTGCACGTAACCATACAGCAACACATCTTTTACAAGCTGCTTTAAAACGTGTTGTTGGCGACCATATCAATCAAGCTGGTTCTGCTGTAAATGCTCATCATTTACGTTTTGACTTCTCTAGCTTTGAACCAATCTCTGCTGAACAATTACAACAAGTAGAAGAAATGGTAAATGCTGAAATTTTAACAGGTAAAGATGTAGAAATTTCTCATATGAACCAAGAAGATGCTAAAAAAGCTGGTGCTATGGCATTATTCGGTGAAAAATATGGCGATATCGTTCGTGTAGTTACTGTACCTGGATTTAGTATGGAACTTTGCGGTGGTAGCCATGTTAAAAATATCGGTCAAATCGGCATGTTCAAAATCATCGGTGAATCTGGTGTAGCTGCTGGCGTTAGACGTATTGAAGCTATCACTGGTAAAGCTGCTATTGATTATATGAATGCTAAAGCTAAACTTTTACAAACAGCTATAACAACTTTAAAAACTAACGAAAGCAATCTTTGCGATAAAATTGCAAACCTTCTTCAAGAAAATAAAGAAATGAAAGCTGAAATTGCTAAAGTTCAAGCTGAACGTGCTAAAGCTGATTCCAATAAATTATTAATGGCATTAAAAGAATATAATGGTGTTAATGTAATTGTTGGTAAAATCCAAGCTGCTAACATGGATGAACTTCGCAACAATGCAGACCTTCTTTGCAACAAATTCGATAAAGCTGGTGTAGTTGTTCTCGGTGCTATACTCAACGATAAAGTTAACTTTGTTGTAAAAGTAAATAAAGACGGTGTAGCTCGTGGCTTACACGCTGGTAAAATCGTAAAAGAAGTAGCTATGGTGACTGGCGGTAACGGTGGCGGTCGTCCTGATATGGCTCAAGCTGGTGGTAAACAACCAGAAAAATTAAATGATGCTTTTGCTAAAGCTCATGAAGTAATTCAATCTCAAATTAAATAATTATATTTAAACTAGCAAGGGGGCTAATTATCTAGCCTCCTTTTGTTTTCTTAAAGTAATATTGACTGTCTTTAAAACTATTTTTTTGTTATAATTAGTACATAGATTATAGATTAATCTACTATATGACAATATATAGATATTTTGAGGTGATTATTATGTCCAACATTAAAGATGAAACTATGATGTTTAATTTTGGTGCAGATGATGATAAAGCAGCAAAAGCACTTTGCTTATCTTGCCGTGCTATGCTCGAAAAAGGTTACAGTCCAATCAATCAATTAGTTGGTTATCTTTTATCTGATGACCCAGCTTATATCACAAGTAACAAAAATGCTAGAAATGAAATTCGTAGATTAGGACGAGATGAATTACTAGAAGAACTTGTACGTTTCTATTTAGAAAACAATGAGAATATAAAAAAAGGTGAATAAATATTTATGAGAATAATGTCCCTTGATATCGGTGATAGAACTGTTGGCATTGCCGTAAGCGATGAACTTTTATTTACAGCACAAGGTGTAGAAACAATTCGCCGTAAATCTTATAAACACGATTTAGCTCGTATTCGCGAATTAAGCAAACAATACGAAACTAAAAAATTTGTCGTTGGCTTACCTAAAAATATGAATGGTACAGTTGGCGAACGATGCGATATTGTAAAACATTTTACAGATAAAATCCTAGAAGATATTCCTGATGCTGAAATTATCTTTTGGGATGAACGTTTATCTACTGTTGCTGCTGACCGTTATTTATTAGAAGCTGATGTCAGTCGTGCAAAACGCAAAAAAGTTATTGATAAAATGGCTGCTGTATTTATTTTACAGGGCTATCTTGATAGTTTAAAATAACTTAAATTTTATGATTTCATTTGGAGACTTTTTATTTATATGACTAGAATTGATAGACGAAATGCAGACCAATTGCGTCGTTTTAAAATAACAAAATACTTTCAAAAATATCCAGCTGGCTCTGTTTTAATTGAAACAGGCAATACTAAAGTAATTTGTGCTGCTACTATTCAAGATGGCGTTCCTTCATTTTTACGTGGTAGCGGTACAGGCTGGTTAAATGCTGAATATTCCTTACTTCCATCAGCGACATTGACCCGTTCTCCTAGAGAAGCCTCTCGTGGTAGACAAAATGGCAGAACACAGGAAATCCAACGCCTTATAGGACGTTGCCTTCGCAGTGTTATGGATTTTAAAGCTTTAGGTGAAAGAACAGTCATTATTGACTGTGATGTAATTCAAGCCGATGGTGGTACGCGAACAGCTTCAATCACTGGAGCTTTTGTAGCATTAGCTGAAGCTTTAGCCACCATCTACGACCCTAAAAAACCATTTCCATTAAAAGATTTCATGGCTGCTATAAGCGTAGGTATCTCTAAAGATAATGAACCTATATTAGATTTATGTTATGAAGAAGATTCTACTGCTATAGCTGATATGAATATCGTCATGACAGGCGAAGGGCATTTTGTAGAAATTCAAGGTACTGGTGAAAAACAACCTTTTACACATGAACAATTCAGTAAAATGCTCGCCTATGCTCAAAAAGGTATTGATGAATTAATCTCTTATCAAAAAGATATTTTAGGTAATGACTTAGTTTGGAAAATAGGAAGGATTCCATGATGAAAAAAATTATTGTAGCTACAAAAAATCAAGGCAAAATAAAAGAAATGATAAATGCATTTAAAAATTTACCTGTAGAACTTCATTCTTTAAGTGAATTTGGTCCTTTACCTGATGCTGTTGAAGATGGTACTACTTTTGAAGAAAATGCTATCAAAAAAGCAAAATTTTACGCTCAAAAAACAGGCTATGCTTGTTTAGCAGATGATTCAGGTTTAACCATTGATATTTTAGATGGAGCTCCTGGTATTTATTCAGCTAGATTTGCTGGTTACCATGCAGACGATTTAGCTAATAATAAAAAAATGATTGAAGAGCTACAGAAAAAAAATGTAGAGCAATCAACTGCTCAATATGTTTGTTCTTTAGTCTTTGTAGATACTGATGGCAAAACATTAACTTGTACTCAAAAATGTGAAGGTATCATTCGCATTTTTGCTCAAGGAAATAATGGCTTTGGTTATGACCCATATTTTTTTGTTCCTGATTTGCAAAAAACTATGGCTGAATTAACTATTGAAGAAAAAAATAATATTAGTCATCGTGGCAAAGCACTACGTGAAATGGAAATCCAACTAGGTGAATATTTAAAATGAAAATAGGAATTATGAGTGATAGTCATCATGATCTATCTGCTATTGATGATGCAATTTGTCTAGCTGACGATGTAGATTGTTGGCTTCATGCTGGCGATAGTATTGATGATGCTGGCTATTTAGCTGATGTATCTAAAAAACCTGTATATGCTGTTCCTGGTAATATAGATTGGTTTTCCACTAAGCCAAAAGAAATATTAGTAAAAATTGCTGGCAAAAAAATATTTTTGACCCATGGTCATAAATATAATGTAAAATGGACAACTAAATATCTATATGAACAAGCCTCTAAATTAGGTGCAGATATAATAGTTTATGGTCATAGTCATGTAGGTAACGAAGAGCATGTAAATGATAAAATAATCATTAATCCAGGAAGTGTTTCTGAACCTCGAGATGGTCTAGACCCTTCTTTCATGATAATTGATATAAATAATGAAAAAATAAATCTTCAACGCATATTTTTAAAATAAAAGTTTTTTATATTTAAGATAAATATTTATAATGATTTTATATATTTATTTAATAAAATTATGTACTAAAATAAATAACTTTTTATATTTTTTAGTCTATAAATATATTTTATTTATAAAAGTGAACAGCCTTCAACTTTAATAATATTAAGGCTTCCAGCCATTTTAGGTGTTGAAAGACATTCAAAAATATGCTAAAATTTTCATTACATGAGGATATTTTTATCCAATTTGTTCGTGATAAATCCCCCACTACTTTTAACCAGTGGTGAGAGTTAATTTATTAGAGATGGGACAGATCTCAAAATAGATAAATTCTTATTTATTTAAAAATTTTCTACTTAAAAAATATATACTTATTAAGTAAAAATATGTCCTTAACCGTTAGTCATTAATGGGGATTGCCTAAATTTAGGAAGTTTAATAAAACAATGACTAAATATTTTAATCCATTGGAGGGGTTATGGTGCGTACAATCCAAGCAGAACAAATCACTCAAGAAGTAGCGCAGATGTGTAAAGAAGCTGCCTACTATTTACCAGGAGATGTGTTTGCCGCATTAGAAAGAGGTAGACTTAGTGAAAAATCTCCAGTAGGAAGAGAAGTACTCGACCAAATTATCACAAATGCAAAAATTGCAAAAGAAGAAGACAGACCTATTTGCCAAGATACTGGTATGACTATTGTTTTTGTTGAATTAGGTCAAGATGTTCACATTGAAGGCGGCAACTTAAATGACGCTATCAATGCTGGTGTAGCTAAAGGTTATACTGAAGGCTATTTACGTAAATCCGTTGTAGCTGAACCACTTTTCGATCGTAAAAATACTCAAGATAATACACCAGCTGTTATCTACACAGAAATCGTTCCTGGCGATAAATTAACTATCCAAGTTGAACCAAAAGGTTTCGGTAGCGAAAATAAATCTGGCTTAAAAATGCTTGTACCAGCTGATGGTGTAAAAGGCGTTAAAAAAGCAGTTATGGATATTATCCTTCATGCTAGCTGCAATCCTTGCCCACCAATGGTTGTTGGTATTGGTATTGGCGGTACTATGGACCGTGCTGCTGTTATGTCTAAAAAAGCATTACTTCGTCCAACTAATGTTCGTAATGCTCATCCTGAATATGCAAAACTTGAAGAAGAGCTTTTAGAATTAATCAACCAGACAGGTATTGGTCCACAGCTCGGTGGTACAACAAGTGCTCTTGCTGTTAATATCGAATGGGGTCCTACTCATATCGCTGGCCTTCCTGTGGCTGTAACAATTTGTTGCCATGCATGCCGTCATTCTAAACGCGTATTATAATTTATTCGGGAGGTACATTTAAATGGCTGATAAAATTCGCATTACAACACCTTTGACTGAAGAACAGTCTCGTAAATTAAAAGTAGGCGATAGCGTTCTTATTTCTGGCGTTATCTATAGCGCACGTGATGCTGCTCATAAAGTTATGACAGAAGCACTTGCTCGTGGTGAAAAACTTCCAATTGATTGGAACAATCAAATTGTTTATTATCTTGGACCAACTCCAGCTAAACCTGGTAATCCAATTGGTTCTTGCGGTCCTACAACTTCTGGTCGTATGGATGCTTATACTCCTACAATGCTCGAACAGGGTATTAAAGGTATGATTGGTAAAGGTTCTCGTGATAAAGCTGTTATCGAATCCATGAAGAAAAATGGTGTTACTTATTTTGCCGCTGTTGGTGGTGCTGCTGCACTTATTTCCAAATGCGTAAAAAAATATGAAGTAATCGCTTATCCAGAACTTGGTCCTGAAGCACTTGCAGCTCTTACTGTTGAAGATTTCCCTGCAATCGTAGTTATTGACTCTGAAGGTAATAATTTCTATGAAATGGGTCAGGCTCCATATCGCACTTTAGATATGGATAAACTTTAATAATTAACAAAATCCTGAGCTCCTTTATTATCTTCTAGGAGGAGCTCAGTTTATTTTGCGAACCGTGGGACACACGGGGATAGCCATCTATCATTTATATTACATATAATTAATATATGGAAGCTTTTTTAAGCATGTCATAAGGTGTGTAAATTTTCCCTATGAAAATTAAAAAGTACAGGAGGTTCAAGGATGATTCACACAACATTTTATATTCGCAGATTACATTCCCTCTGCGGTATTGTTCCTGTAGGTTTATTCTTACTCGAACATATCTTTACAAACTCTATGGTATTAGGTGGACCAGCTCCATTCAATGCAGCAGTTGAGCATCTTGCATCTATTCCACATGAAATTATGCTTCCTTTGGAAATTTGCTTCATTTTAGTTCCATTCCTTTTCCATGGTCTTTATGGTTTGTACATTTTAATGCAAGCTAAAAACAACGTAAAAAGCTATGGTTATGCTCGCAACTGGAATTTCTATTTCCAAAGAATAACTGCTGTTATTATCTTCCTTTTCTTAATCTGGCATGTTGTTTATCTCCGCATTATGGTAAAAGGTGGCGGTACTCCTATTTCCTTCGAATTATTACAAGCTTATTTCCAAAATCCGCTTGTATGGGGTGCTTATACAATCGCTATGATTGCATCTATTTTCCACTTCTTTAACGGTCTTACTACATTCACTATGACATGGGGTATTGCAAAAGGTCCTCGTATCCAGACTTTCTTCTCTCGTGTATTCATGGCAATCTTTGTAGTATTATCCCTTTTAACAATTGCTTTCATGAGCATGTACTGGTTTTAATCTATAAATTCTGATATAAGGAGAGACTCACGTGAAATCTACAAAAAAAATCATCGTTGTCGGTGGCGGTTTATCCGGTCTTATGGCTACGATTAAAATTTGTGAATCTGGCGGTATTGTAGACTTATTCTCTTATTGCCCAGTAAAACGTTCCCACTCCCTCTGTGCACAGGGTGGTATTAATGCTTGTATGGATTCCAAAGGTGAACATGATACTGTTTGGGATCATATCGATGATACAATTTATGGTGGCGACTTCCTTGCTGACCAATTAGCAGTTAAAGGTATGTGCGAAAACGCTCCAAAACTTATTAAAATGTTCGACCGCATGGGTGTTCCTTTCACTCGTACACCAGAAGGTAACCTTGACCTTCGTAACTTCGGTGGTGCAAAACATAAACGTACTTGCTTCGCTGGTGCTACTACTGGTCAACAGCTTTTATATGCTCTTGATGAACAAGTTCGTAAACTTGAAGTAAAAGGCAAAGTTAAAAAATACGAATTCTGGGAATTCGTTCACATCATTAAAAACAAAGAAGGCATCTGCCGTGGTATCACTGCTCAAAACATGAATTCCATGGAAATTGAAGCTTTCCCATCTGATGCAGTTATCTTAGCAACAGGTGGTCCTGGTGTTATTTTCGGTAAATGTACAGCTTCTACAATCTGTAACGGTTCTGCTGTTTCCGATGTATACCAAGAAGGTGCTTACCTCGGTAACGTTGAATTCATTCAGATTCACCCAACAGCTATTCCAGGCGAAGATAAAAACCGTCTTATGTCTGAAGCAGCTCGTGGTGAAGGTGGTCGTGTTTGGACTTACAAAGATGGCAAACCTTGGTACTTCCTCGAAGAAAAATATCCAGCTTATGGTAACCTCGTTCCTCGTGATATCGCAGCTCGTGAAATTTATCAAGTTTGCGTACACATGGGTCTTGGTATCAATGGCGAAAATCGTGTATACCTCGATCTTTCCCACATTGATGCAGATTACTTAAACCGTAAACTCGCTGGTATCATGGAAATCTACGAAGAATTCGTTGGTGACGACCCTCGTAAAGTTCCTATGCAGATCTTCCCTTCCGTTCACTATTCCATGGGTGGTATTTGGGTAGACCGTAAACACAGAACAAATATCCCTGGTTTATTCGCTTCCGGCGAATGTGACTATCAGTACCATGGTGCTAACCGTCTTGGTGCTAACTCCCTTCTTTCCGCTGCTCATTCTGGTACTATTTCTGGTCCAGAAGCTATTCGTTGGGCTAACGGTGATTCCGCTTGGACAATTGAAGGTAAAACTATTGCTGAAGACAATGGTGCTGCTCTTACTGATGCAGAACTTGCTGCAGCAAAACAACAGACTGTTGATGAATTTGAAAAAATCATGAATATGAAAGGCGACGTTAACGCTCATAAACTCCATATGGAATTAGGCGAACTCATGCTTCGTTACTGCACAATTGAACGTATTAACAAAGACCTTGAATATTGCTATGAAGAAGTTAAGAAAATCCTCAAAAAATGGGATCATATCGGTCTTACTGATACTAGTCGCTGGGCTAACCAAGAAGCTATGTTCGTACGTCAGCTTCGCAACATGATCATCTACGCTCTTGCTATCTGTAAAGCAGCTCGTATGCGTGATGAAAGCCGTGGTGCTCACTTCAAACCAGAATTCCCTAACCGTGATGACGAGCATTTCTTAAAAACTACACTTGTTAGAATGAACCCTGAAACTTGTGAACCAGAAATCAGCTATATCGATTTTGATCACTCCTTAGTTAAACCTCGTCCACGTCGTTATGATGTTACTAAAGGAGGCAAAAAATAATGGCAGATACTAAAAAAACTGTTCATTTGATTATTGAACGTCAAGATAGCCCTACTGGCAAACCTTACACAGAAGAATTTGAAATTCCTTATCGTCCTGCACTTAACGTAGTTGCAGCTTTAATGGAAATTCAGAAAAACCCTGTAACTAAAGATGGCAAAAAAACTACTCCTGTAGTTTGGGAATGCAACTGCTTAGAAAAAGTATGTGGTGCTTGTATGATGGTTATTAACGGTCGTGCACGTCAAGCTTGTGCTTCTCTTATCGACAAACTTCCTCAACCAATCCGCATTGCTCCAGCTCGTACTTTCCCTGTAATCCGTGACCTCTTAATCGACCGTAGCGTTATGTTTGAAAGCCTCAAACGTATCCAAGGTTGGATTAATGTTGATGGTAGCTGGGAAAATCGTGAAGCTCCAATTCAAAACCCATATACTGCTGCTACAGCATATGAAATTTCCCACTGCATGACTTGTGGTTGCTGCTTAGAAGCTTGCCCTAACGTTGGTCCTCAGTCTGACTTCATCGGACCTGCTCCAACAGTTCAAGCTTATCTCTTCAATTTACATCCATATGGTAAATTTGACAAAGAAAAACGTCTTAATGCTCTTATGGAAAAAGGCGGTATCACTAGCTGCGGTAACAGCCAAAACTGCGTAGAAGCTTGTCCAAAACACATCAAATTAACTACTTACCTTGCTCAGTTAAACCGTGATGTAAATAAACAGGCTCTCAAAAATATCTTTGACAAATAATAAAAGATATATCAATCAAATAACAAAAGGAGTTAGTTTAAAACTAACTCCTTTTTATTATCAAAAAAACAGCACCTCTTAAAAGGTGCTGTTTTCTATTTCATATCTTATTGTCTAAAGTAATGATAATTGTCTTTTATCTCAACTAATTCATCTAATTTTACATTTAAAGCTTTTGCAATAGACGCTATTACTAAAAAAGTTGGTTGGCGTTTATCATTTTCTATAAAGCTAACCATAGCTGTACTAATACCTGCTCTCATAGCTAATTGTTTCTGAGTCATCTTTTTTTCATGTCTTTTTTCGCAAATATTATATTTAATTGTCATAATACAAAGCTTCCTTTCAATATTGGATAATGGGGTGAATAATCCCAATTGCAAATAAAAAGTAGCTTTGTTTGTAATCAAAAACATACATCTCATTATCTAAATACTAAATAATATTTTATTATTTATTTTTATTTATGGTTTTAGTATAGCACAAATCAATAAACTATGGTTATTTATTAAAAAAAACTTATAATTTATAAAAATTTTAACGCAATGTTAAATTCATGGCACAACGATTAGCTTTATATTTAATTTTTTCTTCATCAATAGTAGTAAAAGTTCTATTTTCTAATAAAACTTTACCATCTACTAATACTGTATCAACCATTGAGCCATTCATGCTATACGCTAATAAAGATACTAAATCATGACGTGGATAGCATTGTGGAGCAGACATATCAAATAAAACGATATCTGCTTTATATCCTTCTTTGATTAAGCCTACATTATTTAATCCTACAGCTTTAGCGCCATATTCAGTTCCCATTTTTACACCTTCAAGAGCTGGCACAGCTAATGGGTCTAAAGTATTTACTTTATGCAGTAAAGTCGCTAAATTAATTTCTTCTAGCATATCAAGATTATTATTACTAGAAGCTCCATCTGTACCTAAGCCTACACAAACTCCTGCTTTTAATAATTGTGGAACTGGAGCAACACCGCTAGCAAGTTTCATATTGCTTCCTGGATTATGCGCTACACGTACATTGTATTTTTTCATAATTTGAATATCTTCATCTGTTAAATGAACACAATGAGCAGCTAATACGCCACGGTCTAAAATACCTACTTCTCCCATTAAAGCTATAGGTGTTTTGCCATATTCTTTTAAACAATTTTCTACTTCACCTTTAGTTTCTGCTAAATGAATATGAATTTCTCCATTATATTCTTCACTAGCTTTCACTACTTTTTGTAGAAAATCTGGAGGGCAAGTATATGGTGCATGAGGGCCAAACATAACTGTTATTTTACCATCATTAGCATTGTTAAAATCTCTGAATAAGATTTTATTTTCTTCTAATGCTTGATTGCCATTTGGAGCTACACCAATAATACCGCGGGAAAGCACTGCTCTAATATCTGTATCAATACAAGCCTGTGCCACTTGGTCCATATCGCCATACATATCAGCAAAAGTAGTTGTACCGCTCTTTATCATTTCAGCGATACCAAGCATAGCGCCCCAATAAATATCTTCTTTTTTCATTTTAGCTTCGATTGGCCATATTTTATTTTCTAACCAATCCATAAGCTTCATATCATCAGCATAGCTACGCAATAAAGTCATGGATACATGTGTATGTGCATTAACAAAACCAGCTGTTGCTAATTTATCTGTACCATCAATTACTTTTTTTGCTTTAAATGTTTCTGGTATATTTTCTATAGCTAAAATTTCGCTATCTTTAATTGCAATATCTGCAATTTTTACTTTACCATCAGCTAATAAAACGTTAGCATTTTTTATTAAAATATTCATATTTAAACCTCTTAATTATGCTTTTGCTAAATATGCTTTTTGTTCTTCTGTCAATTCATCAAGTTCTACACCAAGAGCTTTTAATTTAATTTGAGCAATTTTTGTATTGATTTCTTCTGGCATTAAATATACTTTATTTTCCATTTCTTGATGATGATTCAAAATATGAAGTGCGGAGAAGAATTGTACACCAAAGGATAAATCCATGATTTCTGCTGGATGTCCATCACCTGCTGCAAGGTTAACTAAACGACCTTCAGCTAAAAGATATAATTTGCGTCCATCTTTTTGTACATATTCTTCAATATTTTTACGAACAGGACGATGAGATACAGAATTTTTGAGTAAATCCACTTTGTTGATTTCCACGTCAAAATGACCAGAATTTGCCATCATTGCGCCATCTTTCATGAGTGCAAAATGTTTTTCATTGATGACATTATCACAGCCTGTAAGAGTCAAGAAGATATCGCCAATTTTAGCAGCTTCTTCCATAGGCATTACTCTAAAGCCATCAAATACTGCTTCAATAGCTTTAATTGGGTCAACTTCAGTGATAACTACATTCGCACCAAGACCTTTAGCACGCATAGCTCCACCTTTACCACACCAACCATAACCAGCAATTACTACTGTTTTGCCTGCAATTACTAAATTTGTGGTACGCATGATGCCATCCCAAGTGGATTGACCTGTACCATAGCGATTATCAAATAAATATTTACAATATGCATCATTTGCTGCAATCATAGGGAATTTTAATTTTCCTTGTTCAGCTAAAGCTTTTAAACGAATAACACCTGTTGTAGTTTCTTCACTACCGCCAATAATTCTATCAATTAATTCAGGACGTTCATTATGAATACGTGCTACTAAATCGCCACCATCATCAATAATCATATCTGGATTGCAATCTAATGCTTTATCAATGAACATATCATATTCTTCATTTGTGCAATTATACCAAGAATATACTGTTACGCCGTCTTCAACAAGTGCAGCTACGACATCATCTTGTGTAGAAAGTGGGTTACTGCCTGTAGCGATAACTTCTGCTCCTGCATTTTTAAATACTAAAGCTAAATATGCAGTTTTAGCTTCTAAGTGCATAGTGATAACTACTTTTTTACCTGCAAAAGGTTTTGTTTTGCTATACTCTTCATCTATAGAACGAAGTACAGGCATAAAGTTTTTTACCCATGCAATTTTATCATGACCTGATGGTGCAAGTTTAATATCTCTAATCATTGATTCCATTAAGAATTCCTCCTAAATTATTTAAAGTTTCTAGTTTACTAAAATCAGTACGCTCTATCTGTAAAGGCGTAACTGATATATAACCATTTTTTACAACTTCAATATCTGTAAATTCATCATTGCCTATATCTTTAGCTCGCCCTTGCATTTTATATGCTATAGAGCCATCATCTAAAATCACAGCATCAAATTCATTTTCATAAATACGACGCCCATGTTTAGTAAATACAAATTTTATTTTATTATCTTTCAAGCTTTTAGGGAAGTTTATATTATACATAAATAATTTATCAGTATCATAAAAAAAACTAATCCTATCTGCCATTACTTTTGCAATCGTTGAAAATGATACATTTGATTTACTAGATACAGAAACGGCTATAGAAGATATTTTATGATTATATCCTTCTAAAGCCGCTCCTACTGTTCCCGAATAAAGCACATCTGTTCCTAAATTAGCTCCATTATTTATACCAGAAATTATCAAGTCTGGTTTTTCTTTTAATAAAAATTCCAAAGCTAATTTAGTACAATCTGCTGGTGTTCCTTCCACAGCATAAGCCGTTACATTTTCCATCTTCATATCCACAGTTTCTACACGCAAAGGAACACCCATAGTCAAAGCCTGCGACATTCCGCTTTGCTCTGTCATCGGTGCTACAATAAAAACTTCATGTTTTAAAGATAATTCTTTAGCTATAGCTTTTAAGCCTTCGGCTTTTATGCCATCATCGTTAACTAATAAAATCTTCATAAAAACCTCATCAATATTATAATTGGTTCATCATTTTATGAGTTTGTGGTATTACTCTAACATTTTTCAATACTTGCATTGCTCTAGTTTGCCATTTGAGCATTTTTTCTGGAGGAGCTTCATGCAATCCTCCTAATGGTGTAATTGGCTGTAAAACTAATAAAATATTTTCATCAATATTTTTTATGATGGATAATGCTTTTTCAAAATCTTCAACTGTAGACTCATTGGAAACTACAATTTTTACATAAACATCTTTTTTACTAGCCAATTTCAAAAATTCTTCATGCTCTTGCCAATAAGCTTTACCAATATCGCTCGGCAATTTCATATCCATACTGATTATATCTATTTCATCAATAACTTGAGCTAATTGTTTCACCAAAGTACCATTAGTTTCCAAAAATAATGGTATAGATAATGGCTTTAGATTTTTAGCCAATTCTAAGATAATCTGTGGATATAATAATGGCTCTCCACCTGTAATACTGATAGAATGATGTGGCTGTTGTAAACGATAATTGATATAAGGCATGATGTCATTTAAATCCAAAGGATTTTTTAATTCTAAATCGCCTTCATATCCTTCACATTTTTCTAAAACACATGGAACTAAATTACTATGTGCCAATTTATCCGTATCACAATAAGGGCAATCCATATTGCAACCAATAAGACGAATAAATAATTGTCTGCAACCTACATATTTTCCTTCGCCTTGAATAGAAGAAAAAATTTCTGATACTCCTGCTTGCAAATTAAGCATCCTTTCTATATATAACTGCTGCTTTTGGTGATTCCCATACTTTTATATAATTTAATTTACAATTAGTTTTAAATAAATCATTTGCTTCAATTGTTTCATAAATATATTTAGCCAAATGTTCTGCTGTAGGATTTAATTCTTTAAATTGAGGTAATTCATTTAAGTATTGATGATCCATAGCATCTAATACTTCCATTAACATAGATTTTAATACTTTAAAATCTGCAACCATACCAATATTATCTAATTTATCTCCACTGACAGACATCTCTACAGTCCAGCTATGACCGTGTAATCTGTTGCATTTTCCAGGATAATCTACTAAGCGATGAGCTGCTTCAAAAGCTCCATTTACTACTAATTCAAACAAAAAAATTTCCTCCTTAATAATTAATAAAATTAATATAAAAATTATACCATATATTTATCTACTATAAAAATTTTATAATAATTTATTTATATAGCTAAAAAAGAACTATTAGTTTAATCTAATAGTTCTTTTCTTAAATTAACGAGTCAATTCATCATAACTAACTGCACGAGTATGTTTTGTATGTGACCATTCATGTTTATTTCTATCTAAAAATCCTAAAAATACAATTGGGATCCAACTATAAATAAACACTGGATATAAAATTAAGTAAAACCATGCTTTCCATTTAACATGTATCTTTGCCAAAATAATAATAGGTAAAATATATTGCCCCATAGTAATTACAGTTAGCAAACTAGATGGTAAAAATTGATATATATTTGTAAATAATGGATAACCTAATCCCATCTGTACATATGATAAGATGACAAAGAATGTGGAAATCAATAAGAAATGAGGCTGTAATAAATGTAGACAACCATCTAAAATACGAATATCACGACGACGAATACCTTCTTTTAACATCTTCGGAATAAAGCGATGTGCCACGTCAAATTGACCTTGTGCCCAACGTTTACGCTGGTTCCAAGATTGTTTAAAAGTAAGTGGTTTTTCATCATAAACAATCGCATCATGAGCCCATGTTGTTTTTATGCCTTCTGCCAAAGATTTCATGGTAAATTCCATATCTTCAACAAGGCAAGTAGCACCCCAACCATGTTTTTTTAAAACATCTGTTGTAATACACATACCTGTACCACCAAGTACAGAAGATAAACCAATATTTGTTTTTGCTAAATGCCAAATATGGTCAATAACCCAAAAGGCAATCGCAAAAGTTCCGGAAACCCATGTATCATAAGGATTTTTCGCATCAAGATAACCTTGTACTAATTTATCCCCTTTACATAAGCGATTATTCATCTCTAATAAGAAGCGTTTATCTACTAAATTATCTGCATCGAAGATTGCCACTGCATCATATTTGCGTTTCATTTCAAATAATCTAGCAAACATCCATTCCATTGCAAAGCCTTTACCACGTTCTTTATCATTAAAACGTTCATGAACAATAGCTCCGCAATCGCGTGCAATCTGAGCTGTATTATCTGTACAGTTATCAGCAATTACAAAAATATCATATAGTTCTTTTGGATAATCTAACATTTTTAAGTTATCCACTAATTGACCAATTACTGCAGATTCATTATGTGCTGCCACAATTACTGCAAAAGTTTTTTGTGGTGTTAAAATTTTCTTTTCCTTTTTGCGCCACAGACCATTTACACCTATTAAAAAATAATAAACTGTAAATAAGAAAATTATTATCTGAATTGGCACCATAATCCAATCGAGAATATACATTTAAATCCCCTTTTAGCTATTTATTTTAGTTACGACCTAAAGAAAATATAGTATTTAAAATACCTAACAATGCATAAGATATAAAGATATCAAACAAAATTGCATATCCTATAGCATCGCGACCAAAATACAATACACAAATAGCAAAAATAGCTATTATACCTAATGCTACTTTGCTAATTTTTTCGCCTTTGCCCTTAAAATCTGGATATTTAAAAGTACTAACCAATAAATATCCTACAAACATAATTAAAATAGGTAAAAAATATCCCAATGTATCAATTTGCATAGCTGGTGTAATACCTAAATGAGTGGATAATAAAATCCATGTGGCGATTAAGCAACCGCCAGCTGGAATAGGTACTCCCATAAAATAGCCATGTATTACGGAAGCATTTACATTAAAACGAGCTAATCGCCACATGCCACACACAGCGTAAAAAATCACAGCTATCCAACCAAAATAACTAAATTCATGCATAACAAAACTATATGCTAAAAATCCTGGTGCTGCACCAAAGGAAACACAGTCGCATAAAGAGTCCATCTCTTTACCCATTTCACTGCTAACACCAAAAAAACGAGCTGTTCTACCATCTAAACTATCAGCTACTAATGCCAATAAGATGAATACAGCACCCCAGAATATATTTCCATTAAATGTGGAAATAATTGAACACATACCAAAAACTAAATTACTAGAAGTAAACAGATTTGGTATGATTACTCTATAGTTCATTACTCTTTAATCCTCCCAATAATTGTTTCTCCACCGACAACTTTGTCGCCTTTTTTTACTAATAATTCTACATTTTTTGGTACAACAACTTCTGTGCAAGAACCAAAGCGAATCATACCGTATAATTCGCCTTTAGAAAGTCCATCATTTAAAGTAACCCAAGAAACAATTCTGCGAGCTAAAATACCTGCAATTTGCGTTACTGTTATGCGCAAATCCTCATTTTCAATACCTATCATATGACGTTCATTTTCAAAACCTACATCTTTTTTATATGCAGGGTCAAATCTTCCACAACTATATTGCTGACATTTTATTTCGCCTGCAATTGGGCTGCGATTTACATGTACATTAAATACTGATAAGAATATTACTACTTTTCGACCTGGAGCTTTTATAAACTCATCATTATCTACATCTGATACTTCCATCACTGTCCCATCTGCCGGAGATACTAAAATATCTTTTCCTTGTGGAATATTACGACGTGGATTGCGGAAAAAATACGTGAAAAATAACGTTAATACCGCAGGAAAAACAGCAACTACAGGATGCACAAAATAACCCAAAAGAAAGGTAATTACTACACCAATACCAATGAACGGAAACCCTTCTTTAACAATGGGCAATCTTAACACTCCAACCCCTCCTATGAAAAATTGAAAAATTACTAAAAACCCTTAAAAACATTATATGCTATCCTAAAATGTTTGTCTATCTAGACTATTTATATTTTATATATTTATTTAATTAATTATTTACTATTTTTTAGAAGCTTTTACCGCCATTACAAATCGTGGCAAAGCCATCAATCTGCCTATGCGTTTTGGCTGTAGCATACCCCTAAATAACCATTCTAATTTGGCTTTTTGCATCCAAAGTGGTGCTCTTTTCATAACACCTGCCATAACATCAAATGTACCACCTACGCCTATACATAGTGGACAATTCAATTCCTGCATATGCGCCTTTAGCCATTTTTCTTGTTTTGGCACGCCCAAAGCTGCCAATAATAAATCTGGCTTAGCTTCTTTTATCTGAGCAATTATTTCAGCCTCATCTTCAGCTGTAAAAAATCCATCTCGTGTTCCTACTATTTGAATACCTGGATAATCTTTTTCTGCTTTTGCTTTTGCTTTTTCTGCTACACCTGGAGCAGAACCAAAGAAAAATATACGTCTTTTTTTCGCAGGAGCATTAGCAAATAAAGCTTGTACTAAATCAAAACCTGCTACCCTCTCTGGCATTTGCACTCCTAAATAATTAGAAGCCCAAACTGTACCTGCACCATCGGGAACTACTAAATCAGCAGTGTTTAAAATTTCTTTCAATTCAGTATCATGTGTTGCTCGCATAATCATCTCTGCATTAGCAGTTGCTATCAAATGCGGTTTTTCACTGTCCATAAAAGCTTCAGCTGTTTTCACAGCTTCACCCATGGTCAAAGCTGCGACTCTCACTCCTAATATATCTGCTTTACGAAACTCCAAGAGAAACTCTCCTTTTTTATAACTTTTTATGATAAAGTCCATAATTCACAAATATATATTTTAGCATAAAGAATTATATACATCAATGAAATATCTATCAATTATACTTGCAAAACCTATCCTATTTATATTATACTACAAATTTGCTATACTCTTTACAAATTATTATTTTTTTGGTATGTTTAGTGCCATAGAATATTTTTTGGTAATTTAATATTAATTTTATTTTAATAAGGTAGGAAAAAATGCAATTTATTGACAGAACAAAAATTATTGTAAAAGCAGGCGATGGTGGACACGGAAAATCTGCTTTTCGCCGTGAAAAATTCATACCTAAAGGTGGACCAAGTGGCGGTGATGGCGGTCGTGGTGCTGACGTCATTTTAAAAGTTGACCGCAATATGAATACACTTTTAGATTTCCGTTATCATCGCAAATTCGTTGGTAAAAACGGTGGCAATGGTGATATAAAAAATCAATATGGTAAAAATGCACCTCAATGCATTATCAAAGTGCCAGCTGGTACTTTAGTCAAAGATGCTGAAACAGGTGAAGTTTTAGCTGACCTCGTAAATGAAGGTGATGAAGCAATCGTTGCTAAAGGCGGTCGCGGTGGTCGCGGAAATGCTAAATTCGCCACTAGTGCTAATCGTGCTCCTACTTTTGCTGAACTCGGTGAACCTGGTGAAGGTAGAACACTTCTTTTAGAATTAAAATTATTAGCTGATGTCGGCTTAGTAGGCTATCCAAGTGTTGGTAAATCTAGTATCATCGCAAGTGTATCAGCAGCTCGCCCTGAAATTGCTGATTATCACTTCACTACTATAACTCCAGTTTTAGGTGTAGTAAGTCTTGGAGATGCTCAAAACTTTGTCATGGCTGATATTCCAGGTCTTATCGAAGGAGCTTCTGAAGGCGTTGGTCTTGGTCATGATTTCTTACGTCATATTGAACGCACAAAAGTTATCATTCACGTTTTAGATGCTTCTGGCATTGAAGGACGCGACCCTGTAGAAGACTTCTACAAAATAAATAAAGAATTATCTTTATACAGCCCAAAACTTGCTAAACGCAGTCAAGTAATCGCAGCTAATAAACTTGATTTACCACAAGCTAGTGAAAACTTAACTCGAATTCAAGAAATGGCTGAAAAAGAAGGCTTAAAAGTTTTCCCTGTATCTGCAGCAACTAAAGAAGGTCTTCAAGATTTAATGCGTTATGTATATCAAATGCTTCAAGATTATGTTGAAGAAGTAGATGAAGAAGATAATGCAGAAAAAATTTACAATGCTCAAGAAGATGACGCTGATGATATCACTATCAAACGTGATATGACAGGTCAAGGCTTCATCGTTTCTGGTAAATCTTTAGAAAAACTCGTTGCCATGACTAACTTTGGCAATGATGAAGCAATTCGTCGTTTCCAATATATTTGGAGATTAAAAGGTATCGATGAAAAACTTCGCGCTAAAGGTATTAAAGAAGGCGATACTGTATATATCGGTGAAATGGAATTTGAATATAGACAATAATATATATCTATTGTTTTAATTTAAATTTCTAAATTAGCAAATCACATAAAGAATTTTTATTTTAGTGGGTATTTTAATTAGGTAAAAACTTAATTATACCCACTAAAAAATTATTTAATTTTAAAACTTATTTATAGGAGGATTTTTCATTGATAAAAAACACACTCACAGGTAAACAAAAAAGATTTTTACGCTCTTTAGGTATGACATTAGAGCCAATCGTTCCAATCGGCAAAGAAGGCATCACTCCTGCTGTTGTAAACAGTGCTGATGAAGCTATTGAAAAACGTGAACTCATCAAAGTTCGTGTTCTTCAAAATTGTCCAGAAGATATTGAAGTTGCTATCACTACTTTAGCAGAACGCACTAATTGTGATTTAGTTCAAATCATTGGTCGTAACGGTCTTTTATGGCGTCGCAATTTCAAAAAACCAAAAATTGAACTTCCTAAATAATATAATTTAACAAATAAAAATATAAATAATGAAATGAGTAAAGATTATGTTACCTCGTCAAGAATTAACTAAAGCCAAACGTATTGTAATCAAAGTCGGCACTAGTACTTTAAATTATGATACAGGAAAATTAAATATCTCAAGAATAGAACATCTAGTACGTGAACTTTCCGATTTAGCTAATCAAGGAAAAGAAATAATTCTCGTTTCTTCAGGAGCTGTAGGTGCAGGTCTTGAACGTATGAAGAAAAATACTCGACCAGCAAGTATTCCCGAAAAACAAGCAATGGCTGCTGTAGGTCAAGGAATATTGATGCATATATATGAAAAATTATTTGCAGAATATGACCAAATAGTAGCTCAAGTTTTATTGACTAAAGAAAATTCTCGTCAATATTCTCAATATATAAATTCGCGCAACGCTTTGATGGCTTTATTATCCATGGGGGTAATTCCTATCATCAATGAAAATGATGCTGTTGCTGTTGATGAATTAAAAATTGGCGATAATGACACTTTATCTGCAACTGTTGCAACTTTAGTAGATGCTGACGCTTTAATAATTTTATCCGATATTGATGGATTATATACTGCTAATCCAAGCAAAGATAAAAACGCAAAACTTCTCCATGAAGTACCACATATCACTTCTGAAATTGAAAATATGGCTGGTGGTGCTGGTACATCTATGGGAACAGGCGGAATGAGTACTAAAATCAAAGCAGCTAAAATAGCTATTAATTCCGGCTGTACAATGGTCATCGCCTCAGGCTCGGAGCATGATGTTTTACGTCGTTTATTAAAAGGTGAAGAACTAGGCACTATCTTCCCTGCTAAAGAAACTCATCTTAAGCAACGCAAATCTTGGCTTGCTTTTGGCAAACAAATAGCTGGCGATATCATTGTCGACAAAGGCTGTGAAAAAGCAGTGCTTTCTGGTTCTAGTTTACTAGCTGTAGGCATTTTAGCTATAGCAGGTGAATTTAAACAGGGAAATACTGTACGTATTTTATCTCAATCTGGTCGTGAAATTGCTCGTGGCAGTGTAAATTATAGTTCTCAAACGCTACAAAAATTAAAAGGTTTACACTCCGACGAATTTAAAAATATTTTATTGGACAATTCACCAATATTTGATGAAGCTGTTCATCGTGATAATATGGTTATTATGGTCTAATTAAAAAAAGGTGATTATATGAGTTCAAATGCACAAATAGATATAAAAGAAATCATTACTAATCAAGCAATGATGGCCAAAAAAGCCTCTCAAAAGTTGGCTACATTATCTTCATTAGAAAAAAATAAAGCATTGCTCACTATGGCACATGCTTTAGAAGTAAAAACTCCAATTATTTTAGAAGAAAATAATATTGATATGGAAAATGGTCGCCAAAAAGGCTTATCTGCTTCTTTGCTAGATAGATTGCTTTTGACTACAGAACGAATTGCTCAAATGGCTAATGGTCTTCGTCAAATTGCTAATTTAAACGACCCTGTTGGTAATGGCATCATGTCTTGCCGTCGTCCTAATGGCTTAGATATTCGCTGTATTCGTGTACCACTTGGTCTTGTTGGCATAGTTTATGAAGCTCGTCCAAATGTTACAGCTGATGCTATAGGTCTTTGCTTAAAATCTGGTAATGCTGTGATTTTACGTGGCGGTTCAGAAGCTATTCATTCAAATAAAATCTTAGCTTCCATCTTAGCTGAAGCTGCTTATAGTGCAGGTATTCCTCATGGAGCTATTCAATTTGTCAGCATAACAGAACATGAGGCTGTAGATGTGATGATGCGTTTAAATAAGTATGTTGATGTAATCATTCCACGCGGTGGCGCTGGCTTAATAAAACGTGTAGTTGAAAACAGTTCTGTTCCTGTAATTGAAACTGGTGTAGGTATTTGCCATGTATTTGTTGATGAATTTGCTGATTTAGAATTAGCTACAAAAATCATTCTCAATGCTAAGACTTCTCGTCCTGCAGTCTGCAACGCTATAGAAACAGTTTTAATTGACCAAAAAATTGCCAACGAATATCTTCCTATGATTTGTCAAAAATTATCAGAGGCTAAAGTTGAAATTCGTGGCTGTGAAAAATGTTTGGCTATTTGCCCTGAATTAAAAACTGCTACCAAAGAAGATTGGTCTACTGAATATGGAGATTTAATCATTTCTATAAAAATAGTTGAAAATATTGATGAGGCTATCTCTCATATCAATACTTATGGCAGTGGTCATTCTGAAGCCATCATCACAACTAATTATAATAACGCTTTAAAATTCCAAAAATTAGTAGATGCTTCTGCTGTATATGTAAATGCTTCTACACGTTTCACTGATGGAAATGAATTTGGTTTTGGTGCAGAAATCGGCATTAGTACACAAAAACTCCATGCACGTGGGCCAATGGGACTAGAAGCTTTAACTACCATGAAATATTTAATTTATGGTGAAGGTCAAATTCGTTAATGTTTAAATATTTATCTAATTGTCTAAAATTATTAAAACAATATTATTCCACTCCAAAAGGTCATCATGATATTTTAGATTATAGTCGTGCTTTTTTCTTATTTATATTTTTATCTATAATTTTTTCCCTTATTTTAATATATATTTTCTATTAAAACTATTAAAGTTTGGAGATATTTATCATGAAAAAAATAGGTATTATGGGTGGTACATTCGACCCAATTCACGTCGGACATTTAATGATAGCGGAAGCTGTTTGGGATGAATTTAAACTAGATAAAGTTATCTTCATTCCTTCAGCTAATCCCCCTCATAAACACAGTGTAATGACCTCGGCTAAACATCGTTTTAATATGACATTACTTGCAACTTGCTCCAATCCTCATTTTGAAGTATCTTCTATTGAGATGGAACGTTCTGGTCCATCATATACCATAGATACGATAAAAGCGCTTAAAACTATCTATGGTGAAGATACTGATTTTTATTTTATTATCGGTGCTGATTGTATCAACGATTTACCTACATGGCATAAAATTGATGAACTGCTTGCAAGTTGCAAATTCATTGCTACAAAACGACCAAGCTATACTTTAGATTTAACTACCATTCAACAACATTTTAAAAATTTCAATATAACACTTCTAGAAACACCTGAACTTGAAATATCTTCTACAGATATTAGACAACGTATAAAAAAAGGATATTCTATACAATATATAACTACAGAACAAGTTCAGCAATATATTCGTAAAGAAGAACTTTATTTATAAACAAGCTTATTGTATAATGTTTATAATTAAATTACACTTAGAGAAGGAGAACCATGATGTTAGGTGATTTATTACGTGAAACACGTGAACAAAAGAAATTATCATTAGAAGATGTAGAACAAGGTACTAATATACGTAAATTATATATAAAGTCCATTGAAGATGGTGATTATGATAAACTTCCAGGCGAAGTATTTTTAAAAGGTTTTATCAAAACATATGGTAAATTTTTAGGTTTAAACAGCCTAGAACTTATTGAGCAATACAAAAAAGGAAAAAATGCGTCTACCTCTGAAAAAGAAGTAGAATCAACTAATCAAGTTCAAGAACAACCTGTTTCTCCTGCTCAACCTCCAAAAGTTGAAGAAAAAATAACTGAAAAAACTGCTGAACCAACTAAAGAAAAAAACATTCCTAAAATAGACTCTTTTGCTAGCAATCAAGCATATTTGCAACCAACTAAATCCAATAGCAAAAAAAATATTTTTCTCGTTATTATCATCTTAATTGTTATAATCGGCGGTGCAGTATTCTTTTTATCTAGCCAAGATACTTCTGATACTAAAGCTCCTGTACATACTACACAGCAGGAATCTACACAACAACCAGAGCAACAAGCTCAACAACCTGCTCCAGCTCCAGTTGTAAATGGCGCTGAAGTAACAGCTGTATTCAATGAAGATTGTTGGACTGAAGTAAAAGTTGATGGTAACGTTGTTCTTTCTGAAACTGTAAAAAAAGGTAGCAATTTAAATTGGAAAGGTAATAATCAAATAGATATTACTGTAGGTAATGCTGGTGCTATTGATATTACATTCAACAATCAACCAGTTGGCAAATTAGGTGATATCGGTGCTGTTGTAACTAAGTCCTTCGTTGCTCCAAATGCACAAAATGCTCAAAATCAGCAACCAGCTACAGCTCAATCACAAAATCCAGCTCCTGCTAATAATGCACAAAACGCACCTGCTGCCAATGCTCAAAATGCTACTCAGCAACAAGCAAAATAATTAAAAAATTACAGACTTACTTAGAGGTGATATTATGAAATGCCCATTCTGTGCAGCTCCCGACAGCCGTGTAGTAGATTCCCGTACTACTGATGATGGTAATTCTATAAGACGACGCCGCGAATGTACAGTTTGCGGAAAAAGATTTACCACTTATGAAACTGTGGAAAAAGTACCTTTAATGGTCATAAAAAATGATGGTAGTCGTGCTGTATTCGCTAAAGAAAAAATTCTCCAAGGTATTATTCGCTCTTGTTATAAACGAGATATACCTACTGAAAAAATCATCAAATTAGCTGATGATATTGAACGCGAAATCTGCAATACGATGAAACATGAAATTCCCAGCAAGATTATTGGTGAAATCGTCATGAAACATCTCAAGACTTTCGATAAAGTTGCCTATATTCGTTTTGCTTCTGTTTATCGTAAATTCTCAGATATCGATAATTTCAAGCAAGAATTAGAAAATCTTAATTCTATGAATAAAGATAAACTAAAATAAATTTATTCAAGCTCACTTTTGTGAGCTTTTTTCTTATTTATTATCATAAATTTAACTATAAAATAAAGGAGAATACGCCCACTTTGAATTGGAAATTAAAACAACAATTACAAGAAATGCTCAAACAAGAACAAGGATATAAAATCTTTCCTGGTGGCTTTCGCAAGCGATTTGCTCTAGCTTATCCAAATTCTTATTTTGTTGGTATGTCTAATCTAGGTTTTCATATAATTTATGACCAAATAAACAACCGCAATGACAGTGCTTGTGAACGTTTCTTTTTGCCTGATAAAAATTTAATAGATGATTATACACGCACTCATACTCCGCTTATGAGTATGGAAACACAAACACCACTCCATGATTTTGCTTTAATCGGCTTTGCTATTTCTTTTGAAATGGACTATTTCAATATTTTACAAATGCTCTCTTTAGGTAAAGTAAAATTATTAGCTAACGAACGCACAGAAAAAGACCCAATTGTCATCGCTGGTGGTCCTTGTGCTACATTTAATCCTGAACCACTCTCATTATTTATCGATGCTTTCATCATTGGCGAAGGTGAAGAAACTATCAATAATTTCTTAGATGTATATAATGATCCATCTAATGAAAATTTATCCCGCAAAGAGTTATTATTTAAACTCGCTCAAGTGCCAGGTGTCTATGTACCTTGTTTTTATGACCATATATATGATGAAAATAATAAACTTTCCGCCATCAAAACAAATGATACGGTTCCTCAAAAAGTCTCTCGTCAGTGGATAAGAGATTTAGATGCTTATGATGGTAAAACTGTCATCACCACAGAAAATACGGAATTCAACTTATTTCTAATCGAAACATCTCGTGGCTGTGGTCGTCATTGTCGTTTTTGCATGGCAGGATATTGCTTTAGAAAACCTCGCCATCGCAGTTTAGATAAATTATTATCATATTTACCACAGGCAAAAAATCTGAATAAAAAAGTAGGTCTAATGGGTCCTGCAATATCTGATTATCCGCAAATCAATGAACTTTGCTCACATATTCGCAGTCAAGATATGCCTATGTCTGTTGCTTCTTTTCGTGCTGACTCCGTAACACAAGAATTAGTAGATGCTCTTGCTCAAAGTGGACAAAGAACATTGACTCTAGCACCTGAAGCAGGCAGTGAAAAAATCCGCCATATCATCAACAAAGGCATCGAAGAAGAACATCTCTTTAAATCCATCTCCATGGGTATAAATGCTGGCGTTAAAAATTATCGCTTATATATCATGGTAGGTCTTCCTAATGAAGATGAAAATGATATCAAAGCCATTGTCGATATGACTATTCGCTTAAAACAATATATGGAAAAACTTGGTTCTAAGGGCACTTTAACCTTGAGTATCAATCCATTTATCGCTAAACCATGCACACCATTCCAATGGAGTGCTATGGCAGATTTAAAACAAACGGAAAAATATTTTAAATATATAAAATCAAAACTAAAAAAATATAAAAATATCGAAGTTCAATTTGAATCTACCAAAGAATCATTTATCCAAGGCATATTAGCTAGAGGCGATAGAAAAATTTCTCAAGTAATTTATGAAACTCATTTAAATGGCGGTAGCAAAGCATTTAAACGTGCCTTAAAAACTTTCAAAATCAATGCTGATGATTATTTATATCGCAATTTTGATAAAGAAGAATTACTTCCTTGGGATAGCTTAAATATGGGCTTTACTAAAGATTATTTATGGAAAGAATTGCAAACAGCACTTCAAGAAAAACACACTATACAATGCTTTGATGGTTGCAAGCGCTGTGGTGTCTGCAAATAATCCATATCTATTATCTTTTATCCTATATATATATTTAGGAGTTGATATTTTTGTTCAAATTAATTCACGCTCAAAATAATTTATGGTATGGACAATTTTCCATTTTTCCTCAAGATAAAGTAATTCATGCCATATCTACTAGATTTAATGGTCATAGTAAAGCACCATTTGATGGCTTAAATTTAGCTCTTCATGTAAATGATAATCCAGATGATGTCATCGCCAATCGCCAATTATTTTGTGAAGGTTTAAATTTAGATAGTCATAAAATGACTACTTGTAAGCAAGTTCATGGCAATAAAGTAGCTTGTATTACTGAAGAAAATATCGGCAGTGGTGCTATTTCTTTTGCAAATTCCATTGATGATACAGATGCTCTAATCACCAATCTAAAAAATGTACCACTCACTTTATTTTTTGCAGATTGCACACCTATTATGATTTATGACCCTAAAAATAATGCTATTGGCGTAGCTCATGGCGGTTGGCGTGGCACTGTAGGCGAAATTGCCAAGCATACAGTAGCAGAAATGACTAAACATTATCACACTAATCCTAGTGATTGCCTAGCTTCCATAGGTCCATCTATTGGAGCATGTTGTTATGAAATAGGTGATGAGGTAGTTGCAAAATTTAATGAAGTCTTCCAAAATGATAGCGATAAAATCTTGCATTTTAATCAAAATAGTAAAAAATATCATTTAGACCTTTGGCAAGCAAATGCTATTATCTTACAAAGAGCAGGAGTTCTAGCTGATAATATTGATATGGCTAATACTTGCACAGCTTGTAACAAAGATGTATTTTTCTCTTATCGCGCAGATAATGGCAAAACAGGTAGAATAGCTTCAATTATTTCACTTAGATAAATAATTTTACCTAAACTATGGATAATTTTCATAAATTATTATATTATTAAATAGATTATAAGATTTTCAGGGGATGAATTTCTATGATTAAAGAAAATTTAAAAACTGTTCAAGAACATATTAAAGAAAGTATAGCAAAAAGACATAATGCTGCTAGTGAAGATGTTTTATTAGTAGCAGTAACTAAAAATCATGATGTAGCTTCTATGCAAGAAGCTATTGATGCTGGTGCTAATGTAATCGGTGAAAATCGAGTACAAGAAGCCTTGCAAAAACATGAAACTTTAAATCGTGATGTAACATGGCATTTAATTGGTCATTTACAGACTAATAAAGCTAAATATGCTGTAAAACTATTTGATATGATTGAATCAGTAGATAGTATCAAATTAGCTGAAGCTCTAAATAAAGAAGCACAAAAAATCGACAAAGTTCAACAAGTATTAGTACAAGTTAATTTAGTCAAAGAAGCTTCAAAAACTGGGGTTTATTTAGAGGAATTAGACGAGCTTTTAGCGAAAATTGATATATTAAGCAATTTAAAACTTATGGGGCTAATGTTTATTGCACCAAAAGTAGATAATTTAGAAGATGTTCGTCCTATGTTTGCTCAAATGTTTAAACTCTTTAAACAAGTCCAAGCTAAAACATTTGCTACATCAGAAATAAAATATCTATCTATGGGCATGACACATGATTACCAAATAGCTATTGAAGAAGGTGCTAATATCGTTCGTGTTGGCACAGGTATCTTCGGCCCACGTCAATATTAAGGAGAAATATATATTATGAAAATTGTCGACAAAATCCGCAATAAAATGGGACAAAATCCTGAATCTGAAGAGTATATTGAAGAAGTAGATAACACTGATGATAGTGATTTACAAGCAACAACTTATCAAAATCCTGATAATGTTGTAGATTTTAAAAATAAAGCTAAAAACAACCAATTAAAAGTAATGGTAATTGAACCAGTTTCTTTTGACGATGCTCAGCAAGTAGCTGACCATATTCGCAACCACAAACCAGTTGTAGTAAACTTTGAAAACACTAGTAGCGATATTGCTAAACGCATTATTGATTTTATCAGTGGTACTACTTACGCTTTATCCGGCGATATTAAAAAAGTTGGTAAAAATGTATTTATGTGTGCCCCAAATAATGTTAGTGTTAACTTCACTGAAGAATTGAAAAAACCATCTTCTTCAACAACTATGCCTTGGGAAGAATAAACAAAAAGGATTGATTTTTTTATAATGGCAGACCGTGAAAAGATTATTCGCTTTTATAAAGGAACTGAAGGCGAAGAAATTGTTATAAAATTAATAGACGCAGTAGAAGCTGTAAATAAAACAAGAAAATTCCGTGCTACAGATTTTCTTGACCCTTATGGCTGTGAAATAGCTGAAACTGTAGTCGCTCACTATGATGGTATATCTGTTGATTTCTTTGGCGGATATATCGGTGCAGAAAGACAATGTGCCAACTTTGTACATGAAGATTTTATGGGAAAACCTTCTTATAATATCTCTGTTGTCAAAGCTACATGGAACGATAAATTCTATCGTCTTTCTCATCGTGATGTCTTAGGTGCTCTCATGGGACTTGGCATCAAACGTGAGCAAATTGGTGATTTATTGATAACTTTAGGTATGGTAAAAATTATTTGCACTACTAAAATGGCTGATTTCATCTTACAAAATTTAACACAAATCGGTTCAGCTAAAGTTAGTTGTGAATTAGATAACCTTGAAACTATCGCTCCTCGTGAAGAACGTTGCAAAGAAATAACTTCCACTGTAGCCTCTTTACGTATTGATTCTATCGCAGCTTCTGGATTTGGAGCTTCTCGCAGTAAAATGTCTTCTATGATTGATGCTGAAAAACTCAAATTAAATTGGCAAACTGTGAAAAGTGCCTCCCAAATGGTAAAACAAGGTGATATCATTTCCATTCGTGGACGTGGTCGCCTAGAAGTAGCTGAAGTTCGTGGAACTACAAAAAAAGGACGTACTGTTGTTTTATTAAAACGTTATCTTTAAAAATGGGAGACTTATTTGTGTTTTTTTTATCCTCTTTTGTTATTTTAATCATCGTCTTAGACCAATTAATCAAATATTTAATTGTAAACAATATGTTTTTAGGTGAGTCTATTCCTGTTATTCCTCATTTATTGCATCTCACTTATATTTTAAATCCAGGTGCAGCCTTTGGTATTTTAGAAAATCAGCGTTTCTTTTTTATCTTTATCGCTGTAATTTTGATATTCGCTATCGTTTATTTTTATTCTAAAATCATAAAACTAAATAAATTATTTCAGTTAGGTATAGCTATGCTTTTCAGTGGCGCTATCGGCAATATGATTGACCGTATATTCATCGGTAAAGTAGTCGATTATATCGATTTTCGCATTTGGCCTATTTTCAATCTTGCCGATATTGCTATTGTTTGTGGCTGTATCATCATCATTTACGAACTATTATTTATTACAGATAAAGGAACAAACTCATGATAAAAACATATACAATCTCTGATGAAATAGGCACTAGATTAGATGTTTTTCTTGCCGGTCAAGAAGATAATCCATCTCGTGCTAGTATTCAAAAAATGATTACTGATGGTGCTATAACTGTCAACAATGAAGTAAAACGTGCTAATTATAAATTAAAAGCTAATGACCAAATCACTATGGTGTTTGAACCACCTACAGAAATAGAAGTAAAACCAGAAAACATTCCACTTGATATCCTCTATGAAGATAACGATATTATCGTCATCAATAAAGCTCGTGGTATGGTAGTTCATCCTGCCGCTGGAGTTTACAGTGGAACTTTAGTAAATGCTTTACTTTATCATTGTCATGATGAATTATCCGGTATCAATGGCAAAATTCGCCCTGGTATTGTTCATCGCCTAGATAAAGATACTTCCGGCGTCATGGTCGTTGCTAAAAATGATTTTGCTCATAATGACTTAGCCTTACAAATAGGCAGTAAAACAGCTATTAAAGAATATGTAGCTTTAGTTCATGGTAATATCACAGAAGAAAAAGGTATTATCAATGGTAATATCGGTCGCCACCCTATTGACCGTAAAAAAATGGCAGTTGTAACAAATGGTGGAAAACCAGCAACTACTGTTTTTCATGTACTAGAACGCTATAAAAATTGTACTTTCGTACAATGTCGATTATTGACAGGTAGAACACATCAAATTCGTGTTCATATGGCATATATCGGACACCCACTTATCGGTGACCCTAAATATTGCAATAGTAAAAATAAATTCAATATCGAAGGACAAGCACTTCATTCTTTAAATTTAAAAATCGTTCATCCACGCACAAAAGAAGAAATGACTTTTACTGCACCAATTCCTGAAGATATGGAAAACTTATTAAAATATTTTCGTCAAACCATTTAAACTTTTATCTAAATCATCAATATCATGAAGTTTATTTAAGGATGTGATTAATAATGGCTAAACTAATTGAAAAAACTGTTGTCATGGACGGTAAAGCCATCGAACGTGCTTTGACTCGTATAGCACATGAAATAATCGAAAAAAATAAAGGCACTAAAGATGTCATCATTGTTGGCATTAGAAAACGTGGTGTGCCTTTAGCTGAAAGATTATCTTCTATTATCGAAAATATCGAAGGTGTTCATATTCCTATCGGTGTTTTAGATATCACTTTATATCGTGATGACTTAGCTCATATGTCTTATCAGCCACTAATTCAAGAAACTCATATTGATGAAGATATCACTAATAAAACTCTTGTTTTAGTAGATGATGTTTTATACACAGGTAGAACTATCCGTGCTGCCTTAGATGCTCTAATTGATTTAGGCAGACCTAAAAAAATTCAATTAGCTGTTTTAATCGACAGAGGACATCGTGAATTACCTATTCGCGCTGACTATGTAGGTAAAAATGTTCCTACTGCTACAAAAGAAGCTATTGCAGTAAAATTAACTGATACTGACGATTGCGATAAAGTTTTCATTGGCGAATACATTTAAAAAAAGCTGTAATTTTTAAGCATAAAAACTTAAAAATTACAGCTTTTTAATTAATACATATCTCTTAAATATTTACCTACAGAACCAAAATCACTCATACTACCTTTTATGTCTATGTTACCATGACCGTCTACATATTTTTCTAGTTTTCTCTTTACTCTTTGTAGCGCATTATCAATTGATTTTACATGTCTATGTAATTCTACAGCAATTTCTTGATAAGATTTACCATCAAGATATGCAATTAAGACTTTCCATTCTAAATCACTTAATAATTTTTCCATCTTATCTTCAATATCTAAGAATTCTTCACGATGAATCATCATCTCTTCAGGGTCAATAACAACAGAGCCAGAAATTATATCTAGCAAGGTACGGTCTGATTCTTCATCATAAATTGGTTTATTTAGCGATACATATGAATTTAATGGTATATGTTTTTGTCTTGTAGCTGTCTTTACTGCCGTTATAATCTGTCGTGTAATACACATTTCGGCAAATGCTCTAAATGAAGATAATTTATCACTGCGAAAATCTCGGACACCTTTATATAGTCCTATCATTCCTTCTTGAATGATATCTTCTCTATCAGCACCAATTAAAAAATACGCTCTTGCCTTTACTCTAACTAAATTGCGATATTTTTTTATGATATAATCTAGTGCGACATCATCATGCTTTTCTTTTATCTGCATTACAATTTCTTCATCAGTCATTTTATCTAGACATTTAATTTTTTCTTCTAATTCTTTACTATTATTTATCTCCATCGCACTATCTCCTCTGTGAAAATAACAACGATTTCCAAAATTTGCAAGTTATATCCAGAATTATACCATTGAGGTTGTGTTTCAGTCAAGCCAATATTATAGATAATCAGAATATTTATACAGTTTGATTTTAATATTATGCAAAATTAAAATTTAGTAAAATCAGATGAAAAGCTTTATATTCTCTGCTATAATGAACTTAACCATTCATAATATGCTATTTTTTATTTTTATATAAATCCTAATACAATAGTTATCTTATATCGTATGATTAGCATTCATATGTAAAAGCATATTAATAAACAAAATTATTTATAGAAGGGATTTTTTATGTTAATCTTAGCTTCATCTTCACCTCGTCGTAAAGAGTTATTAGCACAAATCGGTTGCAAATTCGTTTGTCGTCCTAGCAGTTGTGAAGAACTCACTTTTCGCGATGAACCCAATCCACAAAAATTAGTCATGCAAAATGCTATTTTAAAAGCAAAAGCCAGCGTTGATAACCATCATAAAGATGAAATAATTTTAGGTTCCGACACTGTAGTTACCTTAGACAACAAAATTTATGGTAAACCTAAAGATGATAATGATGCTTTTTGTATGCTCAAAAATCTTTCAGGAAAAACACATCAAGTTTGCACTGGTATCGCATTGATAAAAAATGGAAAAATATTTTCTGATGTTTGCACTACTGATGTTACCATGAAAAATTTATCTGATGAGGAAATTTTAAATTATATTAAAACAAAAGAACCACAAGATAAAGCAGGAGCTTATGCTATTCAAGGATTAGCTTCTATTTTTATTGAAAAAATCAATGGCTGTTATTTTAATGTAGTAGGTTTACCTTTAAATTGTTTATATAATTTATGTAAAAAAGCTGATGTTGATTTATGAGCACAAGTATCAAAGATTTACCTGATGAAGAACGGCCCCGCGAAAAACTTTTAACTCTTGGAGCTAAAGCTTTAAGTAATGTTGAATTATTAGCTATATTATTACATTCTGGTACACGAAAAAAATCTGTATTTGAATTATCTCAAGAAATTTTAGCTAAATACAAAGAAGATGGCTTGGCTTCTCTTGTGAATTCTTCACCAAAAGAATTGATTTCCATAAAAGGTTTAGGGCTTGCTAAAGTTACTACGCTATTAGCTGCTATTGAATTAGGTTTGCGTCTAGCAAAAAAACCTTCTGCACAAAAATTGGCGATAAAAAGACCTTTAGATGTAGTAAATTATGTAATGCCTAGACTTCGCTATGAGAAAAAAGAACACTTTGCCATTTTACTTTTAGATACTAAAAATCAAATCATTGCTTTTCCAGATATTTCTATAGGAAGCTTAAATGCTTCTATAGTTCACCCTCGTGAAGTTTTTCGCTGTGCTATCAATCATTTTGCTTCATCTATGATACTTGTACACAATCACCCTAGTGGCGATCCTAGCCCAAGTATGGAAGATATTCATATAACAAAAAAGCTAATAGCAGGCAGTAAAATACTTGATATAGAAATTTTAGATCATATTATTGTTGGAGATAATAAATTTACTAGCTTAAAACAACAAGGTATGATAAAATAAGTAGTCAGATTGTTATAAAATTGAAGGGAGAATGTTTTAACATGAAGTGGAATTTATTTGGTGGTTTTTCCCAAGATATCGGTATCGATTTAGGAACAGCCAATACCCTTGTGCATTTAAAAGGAAAAGGTATTGTGCTTAGAGAACCATCTGTTGTTGCTATTAGAAAGGATACAGGAGCAGTTCTTGCTGTTGGTTCTGATGCCAAAGGCATGATTGGTCGTACTCCAGGCAATATCGTAGCTATTCGCCCAATGAAAGATGGCGTAATTGCTGATTTTGAAGTTACTCAAGCAATGTTAAAATACTTTATCAATAAAGCTAGAAATGGTTCTTCCTTTAGCAAACCACGTGTTGTTGTAGGTGTACCATCTGGTGTAACTGAAGTAGAAAAACGTGCTGTTATAGATGCTGCTATTCAAGCAGGTGCTAGAGAAGCATATTTAATTGAAGAACCTATGGCTGCTGCTATTGGTGCTGGTCTACCTGTTGAAGAAGCTACTGGAAGTATGGTAGTTGATATCGGTGGTGGTACTACAGAAATCGCTGTTATATCCCTTGGTGGTATTGTTACAAGCTGTTCTCTTCGTGTTGCTGGTGACGCTTTAGACACTGCTATCATTCAATATATAAAACGTAAATACAGCCTCATGATTGGTGAACGTACTGCTGAAGAAATCAAAATGTCTATCGGTAATGCTATGGTTAGTGATGACATGGAAAAAGATTTTGAAATCCGTGGTCGTGACCTCGTTAGTGGCTTGCCAAAAACATTAAAAATTCATGCTGAAGAAATCACTGAAGCTTTGAAAGAACCAGTTAAGAAAATTGTTGATGTTGTAAAAGTAACACTTGAAAGAACACCACCTGAACTTGCTGCTGATATCTTAGACCGTGGTATCATGCTAACTGGTGGCGGTGCTTTATTACACAATTTAGATAAATTACTTTCTCAAGAAACAGGTATGCCTGTAATCATTGCTGAAGACCCATTATCTTGTGTTGGTGAAGGTACTGGTAAATCTTTAGAAAATATCAATCTCTTAAACAATGTAATTATTAGTGATAAGAAGTTGAATAAATAATGAAATCACCCTCTAAACGTTCATTAATCGTCTTATTTATCATTATAAGCATAATTTCTATTCTCTTTTTTGCTGCTATTGGTAGATTTAATGCACCACTTGCTAATTCTATTGTTGTAAACGTTTTAGCACCATTTCAATCTGTTACTAGCGCAGTTTCAAGTAAATGTAATGATTTCCGTAACTATGTTTATGATGTATTTTATGTTTACGACCAAAATAGAGAATTAAAAGCTCAAAACGATGATTTAAAACTTAAGGTTGCTCGTACAGCTGAGCTTGAAGCAGAAAATGCTAATCTGCGTCAATTATTAAATTATAAAAAAGCTAATTTGCAATTTGATTTATTACCTGCCAACGTTATTGGTCGTGATAGTGCTACTTGGAGCAGTCATATCATTATCAATCGTGGTACAGATGATGGTGTACAAAAAAATATGACTGTCATTACTCCTGATGGTCTTGTAGGTAATATTCATGAAGCTTATGCTTCTTATTCTGAAGTTGAACTTATTACTGACCCTCGCTCTGCTGTTGGTTCTATTGTTCAACGTGCTGATTCTCGAGTAGCTGGTATAGTCAAAGGTTCTGCTGATTCCAATTCAGCAATCAATATGACTAATATCCCTCAAAATGCTAATATTGTAGAAGGCGATACTATCATCACTTCTGGTTTTGGTGGTATCTATCCAAAAGGAATTCCTATCGGCTCTGTAGCTGCTATAAAAAATGATTCTGGTGGATTATTACAATATGCAACTTTATACCCTTGTGTAGATTTTCAAAAACTTGAAAATGTTGCTGTTATCATTAACCATCGTGAAGTAGCTCAACCTGCTGCAACTCCAGCTCCTACAGCACCAGCTCAAGCAAATGCTCAAACTCCAGCTCAACCTACTACAGGTGATACAAAATGAAAACAGTAATACCATGTTTTTTATTAATATTCATTGCCTATATTCTACAATCATCTGTTTTTAACATTATTGCTTATGATGGAATTTCTGTAGATTTAATCTTATTATTAGTTATTTTCTTTAGCATTATTTATGATAAATATGCTATTTTATATGGATTTTGTGCAGGATTATTTCAAGACTTAGCTTCTGGTACATTCCTTGGTATTCATACTCTAAGTCTTGTTATCATCTGTATCTTAATCCATAAGATATCTCAACTAATCTATAAAGAAAATATATTTTTACCCATCGTAGCTAGTGTATTTTCTACTTTTTTAAATTATTTTATCATTGCTTTATTCATCTTTTTATTAGGTTATAGTTATAATATCTGGCTTGTCATAAACAATATGATTATCGCTCTTATCTATAATCTAGTATTTGCTTATCCTGTATATTTTATCGTTGTTAAAATCGACGCTAAACTTCAATATTGGATAAAAAGATCTGAGCAATTCTAACCTTAGGTTAGAAATTAATTTTAGAGTGATGAATAGCTCACAATCATAAATAATTTATAAAAAATCTAAAAGAGTATGATATAATTATATTAACTTTTAGGTAAGCATATTTTTATATCTATACGATATTAAATGACTTTAAGACACCTAAGGGTGTCTTAATTTATTATAGGAGTAAATTAAAGTTGAAATTTCTTGATAAACGTTTAAAAATTTTAGCTGCTATTGTAACACTTATAGTTGTTGCACTCATTAGTCGATTAGTTTATTTACAAATCTATCAAGGCGAATATTTTTCTAAATTAGCAGATGGTAACCGCATTCGTCTTGTTTCCACCTCTGCACCTCGAGGCATTATCTATGACCGCAATGGTGTACAATTAGTAAATAATCGACCTGCTTTTACTGTAGAATTATTGCCATCTTTAGAGCCTGTATCTCCTGAAGTAGTGGCTCGCTTGGCTACTTTATTAAATATCAGTGTTGATGAAATAAATGAAAAAATTGCTCATCACTCTGGTTTTGATCCTGTTACTTTAAAAATAGATGTACCACCTGAAATAGTAACTATCATTGAAGAACAACAAGATTTATATCCAGGTGTATTTATCGATACAAAACCAGTACGTAACTATATCTATAAATATGAAGGAGCTCATGCTCTCGGTTATGTAAGTGAAATCAGCGATAGTGAACTTGAAGACAAGAAAAAAGCTGGTGATGATTCCTATAAATTAGGTGATATCATTGGTAAATTTGGTCTTGAAAAATACTATGATAAATACCTTCGTGGTATTCCTGGTGGTGAACAGGTTGAAGTTGACGTTACCGGTCGTCCTGTTCAACGTCTAGGCATGAAAAATCCTGTAAGTGGTGCAAGTCTTACTTTGACTATTGACCACAATCTTCAAGAAGCTACAGAAAAAGCCATGGACGAAGTAATGTCTGGCATCAATGCGCAGGCTGCTGCTGCTGTAGTTTTAAATCCTCAAACTGGCGAAGTATTAGCCATGGTTAGTCGTCCAACTTATGACCCAAATTTATTTGCTCTTGGTATTTCCACTAAAGACTGGAATGCTATAAATAATAATCCACATTATCCTCTTGATAATAAAGCTGTAACTGGTGAATATCCTCCTGGTTCTCCTTTCAAAATCATCACAGGTACTGCTGCTCTTTCTGAAAAAGTAGTAACTCCTGATGAATTGATTTTTGACTCTGGTCAGCACTGGATAATTCCAAAAACAAATGCTGAAGGTGAAGCTTTAGGTTATATCAATTTTGAACAAGCCTTAGCTCATTCTGATAACGTTTATTTCTACGAAATGGGTAACCGTTTAGGCATTGATAGATTAGCAAAATGGGCTCGTATCTTTGGTATTGGTGAAAAAACAGGCATAGACTTACCGTATGAAGCAGTAGGTAATGTCGCTTGCCCAGAATACAAACGTAAAGTATTTGATGAAGATTGGTATCTTGCTGAAACATTTGACGCTTCTATAGGTCAAGGGTTTACACTTGCTACACCATTACAAATGGCTTTAGTTATGGGCGAAGTTGCTAATGGTGGTAAAAAATATCGTCCATATTTAGTAAAAGATATCATTGCTCCAGATGGCACGGTAATCAAACATTTTGATCCAGTAGTTGAACGTGATTTAAATATTGATCCAACTGTATTAAAACTTATTCAAGATGGTCTTCATCAAGTTACCACTGTCGGTACAGCAGCTGGCATGTTTAAAGACTTTCCTGTGCCAATTGCTGGTAAAACAGGTACTGCCGAAAACTCTCATGGTCGCGATCATGGTTGGTTTGTAGCCTATGGACCATTTGATAATCCTAATATTGCTGTAGCTGTTATCGTAGAAAATGCAGGATTTGGTGCTGCTTCTGCCGTACCTATTGGATATAAAATTCTAAGTGCTGCTTTTGGTTTAGATAAGCCAAAAACTCCAGAAAATCAACCAGCTCCTGCACAACAATAATAATAAAATGAAGTGATTATATGAATGAATTAATAACGTTTAAAGGTTCTAATGATGGCTTAATTTTAGTCATAACAAAAAAAGCTAATTTCAATCAAATTAAAGAAGCATTAAGTAAAAAATTAGCTTCTTGTTCCAATTTTTTTGAAGCTAATACTACTATATTGCTCAAAGATGATAAATTCTCTCAAGAAGAGCAAAATATCTTAGCTGATATCTTAAAACAATATCAATTAAATTTAAAAATTGTAGCTGTTGATAAGACAGCTACAAACCAACATTGTTCAGCACAAAATCCGCCATTAATCATCAAACGCACTGTACGTGGAGGCGAAGAAATTTTTTCTAAAGGCTCTATCGTCATTGAAGGAAATGTCAATCCTGGTGCTAAAATCATAGCTGGTGGAAATATTGATATTCATGGTCATTGTCGTGGCATTGTCTATGCTGGAGCCTATGGCGATATTAATTCTTATATAATTGCTGATAAATTATCGCCACTGCAAATACGCATAGCACATTTAATTGCTAGGGCACCAGATAATAGTGAAAATATTACTGATAATAAAAAATCATCAACTCCTGAAAAAGCTATTATCTGTGATAATACCATTATCCTAGAGCCATTCAATCGAGAAAATTAATTTGCACAAAGTATATAATTGTAAAGAGAGGTGCTTTTCTGTTTGTCTTGTAGTGCAAAAAGGCAACAGTAATCTTATATGACCCAAACTAATACAAATTGTAAAATCATTGTTATTACTTCTGGTAAAGGTGGTGTAGGCAAAACTACTACTACAGCCAATATAGGTGCTGGTCTTGCCATGAAAGGATATAAAGTCGCACTTATTGATACAGATACAGGGCTTCGCAATCTTGACTTATTATTAGGTTTAGAAAATCGCATTATGTATGATTTAGTAGATGTAACATCTGGTAAAATTCCTTACAAAAAAGCCCTTGTTCGCCATAAAAAATATGAGACATTATTTTTATTGCCTACATCTCAGACAAAAGATAAACTCGCCGTATCTCCTGAACAAGTTGTCGCTTTATGTTCAGAAATGAGTGCAGATTTTGATTTCATCTTGATTGACTGCCCTGCTGGTATTGAACAAGGTTTCAAAACAGCTGTAGCTGCTGCTGATATCGCTTTAGTTGTTACTATGCCTGAAATCTCTGCTGTTCGTGATGCTGATAAAATTATTGGTGAATTGAACCGCGCTGATAAAGAAAATATCTTATTAATCGTCAACAGAATTCGTCCTGATATGGTAGCTAAAGGTGAAATGCTAGACCTTGATGATATCAACGATATCTTAGCTATAAAATGTATCGGTCAAATTCCAGATGATGAAATGGTCGTATCTTCTACTAACCGTGGTGAACCTGTAATCGCTAATACAAAATCTCAAGCTGGTATAGCTTATCAAAATATCACTAGACGTCTTTGTGGTGAAGACGTTCCATTTATGACTTTCCGCACTAAAGAGTCTTTCTTTGATAGATTAAAAAAATTATTTTAATTAAGGAGAGCATAATATTATGTTTGAGGTTGTAATGAAATTATTAAATAGAAATCAAAAAACATCTAAAGAAATTGCTAAAGATAGATTAAAAGTCGTATTAATTCATGACCGTGCTAATATTTCTCCTGAAGTTATGCAAGCTTTAAAAAACGATATAATTGAGGTAATTTCTCATTACATGGATATAAATAAAAATGAAATGGAAATTTCGCTAGAAAATGATGATAATTCTGTTGCATTATTAGCTAATATCCCTGTAAATCGCATTAAAAATCAAGCTAAAAGATAAATTATAGGCAAGCATTTATTTTTAATAAGTGCTTGTCCTTTTATTTTTTACTCAATATTTATCATCTATTTATTAGATTAGTATTTATTGCTTTGCTTTACACTTCATCTAAAAAAATGGTACAATATAACATAATGATTATCAAATTATCCCATATTAATGAGGTTTATATTAATGAACAAATTCCATAAAAGACTTTGTGTCTTAATTTTTTTCGTATCTGTGATTTCTGCTGGAGTCATCTATTTCACAGTGGATATTAATACTTTATCTAGTTTGACACAGTTCAATCCTCTAGCAATAATCGCAGCTTTGATTTCCATTAGCTTTGGTTTATTTTTAGATGGTTTAAGACTTGTCCAGTTAGTTAATATCTCCAACGAAAAAATCTCATTTTCACAAGCATTACATGTAGTATTTGGCAATTATTTCTTAGCACTGCTAACACCTGGTTTCAGCGGTGGTGCAATTGCTCAAGTACTCTTTTTACGTCATGCTGAAATACCTGTCGGAAAAGCCACTATAATTGTCATTGTCCGCACAATTTTATCCATCATGTTTTTAATCATGTGCATGCCGTTTATCTTCATGCATGATGCAGGTATAATCCCATGGATTTCTGATGAAACTTTAATGATTATCTCTAGTTTGGCTTTTTTAGTTATTTTGATGTTGATTTGGTGTTTCAAGCATAATTACTTAGATTATCTAGTAATTAAATTTGTTCGTCGACTTTCTTACAAAAAAGCAAAAGCATTTCTTTCTTTTTATCGAGATAATAAATTAGCTATAAAACTTTTATTAGCTTCTCCTTTAAAAATGCTTAAAGTCTATATTACATCAGGCTTAAGTTTACTTTTTATCTATGCTATCGTACCAATTTTAATGTTTAGTTTAACTGATGATTTTGATGGTGTCTTAGCCATGGGACGTATGATAATTTTAAATATCTTACTTTACTTTTCTCCAACGCCAGGAGGCTCTGGTATCGCCGAAGGTGGTTTTATATTATTGTTTAACTCTATGTTGCCAGAAGGTACTGTCGGTATTGTAGCTGTTACATGGCGCTTAATCGCTGAATATATACCTTTCCTCATTGGTTTTTACTATACAATTAAAGTCTTTGGTCGAGATTTTTTAAATAAACCACTTATAAAATAATCTTTTAAAATTTTATTTATGGAGGCAAATTTTATTTAATGGAAGACTTTAATGAACGCATAGTTTCTGGTGGCGAGATGGATATTGATAATTGGCAGTATTCTCTACGCCCTAAGAAATTACAAGAATATATAGGACAAGATAAAGTCAAAGATAATTTATCTATTTTCATTCAAGCAGCTTTAAATCGCAATGAAGCTCTTGACCATGTACTTTTATACGGACCTCCTGGACTCGGTAAAACTACACTTGCTAATATTATTGCTAATGAAATGGGAGTAAACTTCCGTGTAACTTCTGGGCCAGCTATTGAGCGCTCTGGAGATTTAGCAGCACTACTTACGAATCTCACCGAAAAAGATGTATTATTCATTGATGAAATTCACCGTCTTTCTCACAGCGTAGAAGAAGTTTTATATTCCGCTATGGAAGATTTTGCCTTAGATATCATTATCGGTAAAGGGCCAAGCGCTCGCTCTATTCGTCTTGACATTGCACCATTTACACTCATTGGAGCGACTACTAAAGCTGGTGCCTTAGCCTCTCCACTACGTGATCGCTTTGGTGTTATTTCTCGCTTAGAATATTACACACCTGAATCATTAGTTTTTATTATCAAGCGCTCCGCTGAAATCTTAAATATACCTATCGAAGATAGAGGAGCTTTGGAAATCGCGCGTCGCTCTCGTGGAACACCTCGAGTAGCTAATCGCCTTTTAAAACGAGTTCGTGATTTCGCTCAAATAAAAGGCGACGGTATCATCACTGATGAAATCGCAGATACGGCTCTAGCTATGCTTGAAATTGACAAGATGGGGCTTGACCATATCGACCGCAATATTTTACTCACTATGATTAATAAATTCAGCGGTGGTCCTGTCGGTCTTGAAACATTAGCTGCAGCAGTAAGCGAAGAAACAGATACTATCGGTGATGTTTATGAGCCTTATTTACTTCAATTAGGCTTTATCAATCGCACTCCTAGAGGGCGAGTTGTTACCAAGCTTGGTTATGAACATCTTGGTTTGACAAAAACGGAATAATTTATATTTATTTAGGGAGTTTATAAATGAATATATTACTTCATATGTGTTGTGGTCCATGCGCTTGTTATCCAGTGCCAAAACTTCGCTCAGAAGGTCATGATATTACAGGATATTTTTTCAATCCTAATATTCACCCTTATAAAGAATTTAAGCACCGTTTAACAACTGCACAAGAATATGCACAAAAAGTTGATTTAAAACTTATCGTAGATACAAATTATCAATTACGAGATTTTTTACAACGTGCTTTAACTATCGAAAAAAATACAGATGGTCTTAATTTAGATAATCGACGCTGCCGTATGTGTTATGCTTGGCGACTTCATCAAACAGCTATCTATGCTAAAGAAAATAATTTTGATGCATTCTCATCAACTTTATTTGTCAGTCCTTATCAAAACCATGAAATGATGAAAGATGTCGCTCAAAAAATTTCTCAAGCGGTAGGTATTCCTTTCTTCTATGAAGATTTTCGACCAGGATTTGCTGAAGGAACACAAACAAGCATTGATTTAGAATTATATCGTCAACCTTATTGTGGTTGTATCTTCAGTGAAGAAGAACGTTATTCCAATTCTTTCAAGAAAAAACGCAAAAAAAAATTAAAAGCTCTCTTTAATGAGCAAAATAATAAATGATGTGATGGGGTTTTTATGATATCTATTACTACTGCAACAGCTGATGATTTAATAACTCTTGCAGATATTGAGCAAATATGTTTTTCATCCCAAGAAAGTGCTAGTTTAAATACTTTAAAATCCAGATTTGATGTATTTCCTAATCATTTCTTAGTAGCCAAAATTCATAAACATGATGACAATGAAATTATAGGTTTCGTCAATGGTATGGTAACTGATGAAGAAACTATTACTGATGAAATGTATACAAATGCTAAACTTCATCAACCACAAGGAAAGTATCAAACAATCTTTGGTATTGATGTATTGCCATCTTATCAACATTTAGGCATTGCAACTAAATTAATGAAAAATCTTATTGAAAAGGCTCAAAAAGAAAAACGCACTGGAATTATTTTATGCTGTAAACATCAACTTATTCCATTTTATGAACAATTTGGATTTAAAAATTTAGGTATTTCTAAATCTACACATGGTGGCGTTGTCTGGTATGACATGCTCCTAAATATATAAAAAATCCTCTATAGTTAGTGATGAATAATTCATTTAACTATAGAGGATTTTTTTATACTGCTTTATTTACTTTTAACATTTTCTCCTTTGGTGATTTTTTTATTCCCGCAAAGAAGAAACCTATACTCAATACAGTGAATAAAATGCCACCTAAAACTACATTATTTATACCAAATTTATCAATGAAAATACCACATACAAAAGCTGCTATACAAGTACCTACATTTGTAGCTACTAAAAATAAAGCATTAGCAAAATCAGGCACATTAGATGCAACTCTTGTTATCCAATACTGATTAATATTAGCAGCACAGCCCACGAGTATTCCCCAGATTAAAACTATACCCATGATTACAACACCCATATTGCCTAAAAATAGCATTACTAAAAATAATACTGTCAACAAAAATGGATATATCCCTACAAATGAAAGTGGTCTTTGGCTTAATAATCTACCAGCAATAACATTACCTAAAATATTCGCTAAACCAAAAATCAAAAGTGTAATGCTCACAAATTCTGTGGATAATAGCGATACTCTTTCTAAATAGTCGGCTAAATAACTATATACACCAAAATTTGCGCCATTTAATAAAATTACAGCTATCAAAGCCCACCATAAATTAATATCTTTTAAAATTTTGAGCTGAGAGCCATAAGACATCTTTTCTTTAACTGGCATAGATGGTACATATATTATTGTCAATGCTAAAGCGATTAAATTCACCAAAGCAAAAGCCAGCATAGCTATTTCTAAAGAAAATAAATTTGCAATATAACTCATAACTGGTACACCTAGTACCATACCAGCCGAAACACCAACCATTACTTTTGCCACTGCCTTAGGTGCTTCTTTTTCTGATACAGATGAAGAAACTATAGCAAAGGATAATGAAACATATACAGGGTGTAAAAAGGCAGGCACTACTCTTGCCACTAATACAAGCCAAAAACTTCCTGCAAAGGCAGATATCACATTACAGATAAAAAAAGTTCCCAAAGATATTATCATAATCGTTTTGCGATTATATTTAGATAATAATAAAGGTAATATCGGGCCAGACACAGCTACTGCTAAAGCAAATAAACTAACTAATAAACCCGCCACAGATATTTCTATATTATAAGTACTTGCAACTATCGGCAATATACCAATGACACCCATCTCCGTATTTAAGATACTAAATACGCCTATAGTCAAAATAAATACGATTAAATTATTTTTAGTCATAATTTCGCTCCTAAATACATCTTGAAAATATCAATAAACTATTTTATTTATTCAAAGCTTTATTTAAAACTTTTACATATTCATTGACTACATCTTTTGCATATTGTGTATTAGGTGCAATCACTTCAAAAGCATGATACGCTCCTGGATAAACATGTAATTCTGCTGGCACACCTGCTTGAGCTAATCTTGCCATATAATTTATAATATCATCTCTAAATGGGTCTAAATTACCTACACAAGAATATGCTGGTGGCAAACCTGTCAAATCTTTTGCTCTAGCTGGAGCCATATAATAAGACACTTCATCTGTTCCTGCTAAATCACCAATATAAGCATGCCATGCGTATTTATTAGCTACATTATTCCAAACTCGCAAATCTATATTTTCTTGACTTGCTGGTGTCTGAAATCTATCGTCAATCATTGGATAAAGAGGCATTTGAAAAGCAATTAAAACATGCATTTTATTCATTATAATATTTTTGTACAATTACTATAATGCTTAGCTATTACTATATTTTTTTATATAATTAATCAATTATTTTTTATATTAAATTTAATTTGGGCACCCACTATGGCACCTAAGCACCCTCTTAAATTTTATCTATAACCTTGTTTATTTCTGCAATACCTTTACCATCTAGCGTATCTATTATTCTAAGATAGGCTGTATTTCTGGCTACCACAGAAGTACTGGTAGTTGTAATTATTTGTTTTTGTAATTTGTCCTTAAGCTTTCGTTTTTCATCCTCAAGTTTGGACTTGATAAAAATTTTTGCAAATTCTTTTAATATGTTCATGCTTATTCCTCTGTTGGTGCTAATTTATTAACTACTTTTTCTACAATCCAAAGACTACCATTTATGGCTACTGGTAAGAAAATAGTATCTCTAAATTTTACCCAGCCTTTTTCATCAACCGCACTATTTTTAAGCTCTGCAACAAAAGCTGTAGCTACTTCTTTAACTGCTGGCAATGCCGTATCTTTAATCCATTTTATAGCCATATCTTTTACTTCAGTCGTAATAAAATCCTTCATATTTTCTAAAACTTCATTTTTAATTTCATCAATAGTCATCATTTATACGCTCCTTATTTATTTAACAACATATAATCTGTAACGCCTCTAGCAATAGCACGTGCGATATCGTCCTTACGCTCAATTAATTTTTTAGCATCTTCCATATTACTGATAAAGGCTGTTTCTACTAATACAGCAGGCATAGTAGTATGTTTTAAAACTTTTAAAGAAGGATATTCTTTTATACCTCTATTAACCGTATTAATAGAACCAACAATTTGATTTTGAATACAAGTAGCTAATTTGTGGGCTTCTGTATTGAAACTAAATACTTCAACCTCTGTCCCTTTAGCTTCCGAATTATTAAAAGAATTACAATGAATACTGATAAATAAATCCGCTCCCCAATTATTAGCAAGGTCGCATACTGCTATAGGTCTATCATTATAATAATCTGTATCATTGCAAAGATTGTCAGATTGCAGACTTTTTGTTTCAATACCTACATTATTAAGATACTTTTCAACTAATGCTCCAATTACATATGCAATATCACATTCTCTAATTCCTAAAACATCATTTTTTGCACCAGAGTCATAAACTTTATCATGTCCTGGATTAATAAAAACTTTCATTAAAATTTCTCCTTTTTAATTTCTGTAAATTGTGCTAATGTTGCTTTTAGTTTTTCTGGAATAGGTAATCCACAGTTGGCGGAATTCTCTAATATAGATAATGCTTCTCTACCAATAAAAAAGAGCAATACAACGTCTTTCGCCATTGTTTGCCCTATCAAATCTATTCTGTATGTTGTTGCTATAACTAATAAAATAACAACTTTTTTTAATGCACCAGTCCCACATTTACTACTATCTAGCTTCATATTCGGATTTATATATGCAGCACTTATACCAGTTATATAATCTATAACCATTAGAATTAAAAGTGTTTCAAAACTATCAGACCATGGTCCAAATAAATGCTGCAACAAAACTCCCACAAAGGCAACACCTCCTCCAACATACGTTTCTAATTTAGTAGGAATTAACGAACTAATAAAATTTATAATTTGCTCATACATATCACCACCTCATTAATTTAAAATTTTATTTGATAAAATAGACTTCCTGTCATAGTAGCATAAGCGTCATTATTATCTACATTATCATCAATATATTTCTCTTTTGCCCATGCAATACCGCTTGTAATTAAAAAAGCTTCAAACGTACTGCAACCTACATTACGCTGAAGCTGGTCCGAAATAATATATCCTGCTGCAAAATGCAAGGCTTTGTCTGTCGGTATTTCATCTTGAATATCGTGTAACGATTTAGCCGAACATATAGACCCCATACATGCTATACATATAGTTAATATTATTAATATCTTTCCCATTTTATCACCTCCTTCCAAGGTGGTTACTTCCTAAAATACAATAAATGGGAAGTTGACTGTTGACACTATTGAAGTGTCTAATAGCTTAACTATAGGTGGTGCGCCTCCTTTGGGGCAGGACGCTATAGATAAGTTGCAGGCACAAATAATTAATCCAACACAGACAATATATGTTAATGCTATTAATGGTAATGATAACAACGATGGAAGTTCTGCTTTAAATGCTGTTAAAACGTTAAACAAAGCAAACTCTTTAATTAAAAGTAATGTGAATAGTATTACGATAGTTTTAAATAATGATACAGCAGACATTGAATATGCTTTTGACAATAATTGTTTTATATCAAAATCTAATTCAAGCATAGCTATTACTATACAAGATTATAACGGTTCTATATATAATGGCAAAAAACCAATAATAAAACTAGATTTTGCACAAATGTCAACTGGTACGCCAAATCAGTATAGAGTTGGCTATTTTTTGTGTAGTGGATTTGAAAATGTTTCTATTACAGGTGTAAAAATACGATATCCAGAAGACGCGACTATTAATGAAAGTAAATATGCAAGACAAATGATACTGTCTTGCTCTACCCTGGTATTAAATGCTGCTACAGATATAGAGCTTATAGCTAATGCTATATTAACATCTCCAAGAATATCGAAAGCTTGTAGTATTAGTGGAGATAGTTTTAAAATATCAGGTCAAGATACATGTTATTTGGCACAAGCAAATATTCCTATTACAACCATACCACCAAATGCAGAGTCAGAAGATGATTGGAATTATTGGATTGGAACGGAACAAGCCGTTTATATTAATATATCTCAAAGTCGTTCTAATATAACAGGATTAAATGAAGCAAAAGTAACATCAGATTGTCATGTTTTATATAGCAATATTGTCAATTGAAAATGAAAGGTGCATAAGTGATGTATACGTTAATTTTTCCAACATAGGTAGCTAACCAGCAAAGGCAATCGTGAGCGATAACTTAGTCAAAGCCTTGTGTGTAAATTGCTTTTGTTTTAGAAGGTAATCCTTTTGTACCACCTAGTGTATCACCAGTAAAATTAACACCATTATTAATATATTTTGTTATTAATCCTCCAACAGTATCACCAGAAACATATTCAGCGTCAGGATTTGTTTTAGGGTCTGTTTTATATCTTTTAGAATTACTATCATCTATTATCAAAGATGTTCCAGTGACTGTAGCTTTGCTTGCATCAAAATTAATAATATCAATATTAGTTTGACCGTAAACATTAATAATAGAGCAATTATTTTTTAATGTCATTGTGTTTCCATACAAGTCTCTTATTTGAAAAGCTTTTTCTAACCTATAAACAATGCTATTTCTATATTTTTCACTATCTATAGTGTCGTCGCTAAATTCAAATAATACACTTTGTAGATAAATAGTATTAGCTCTTTCTATAAAAAAACGTCCCCATTGATAATATTGTTCCTCTGGTTCTACACTATAATCATAAATACCTGTTCCTATTTTACCATAAGGAACAATTATTTTAGCTACGATATTTTCTGTTCTATAAGTTTCCCATGTTCCTATTAATCTAAAAGTATCAACTTTTAGATTACTATTGTCTATAGGTTTACTTATATTAAACGTATTATAAATTTGGTTTTCAGGTTCGGTATATGTCGTTAGATATATAGTAAGCGTAGGAATATTTTTAGTTATTAAACTTACAGCTTTATCTAATGTCCTTACTGCTGTTGCTTGTGTTGTACCATCATTGTTATCATTACCATTTTTCTGGTCAACGTATAACACTTGGTTAGGCGCGATAATTTGTGCCTGCAACTTATCTATAGCGTCCTGCCCCAAAGGAGGCGCACCACCTATAGTTAAGCTATTAGACACTTCAATAGTGTCAACAGTCAACTTCCCATTTATTGTAAAATCTCCAGTTACCGTGCCGCCTTTATTTGTTATATTGTACACCCAATCCGTCCACGTTCCACTAATACACATTCTGTGGTATGCACCTGCTTTATCGTAGGCGGCGGAATTAGCATAATATACCTGTGCAATGGTGTCATCTCCGTTTTTTAGTACTATAAGCTCGCCTGTGCCAACTGCTCCAACAGGTTGGTGCTTGTCTGCGGCAAATGTCGCTCCAGTTATCTTGTAGGTACGGCTTTCTGTCAATGTGTTCCAGTCAGCAGTGTTTACAGCAGTTTTAGATTCGGTTACTAAAACACCAGTATTTTTTCTGGTATGCGTTTCCAATGCCTTTGTGAATGCGTTTGTTATTGCGTTTAAATCTGTGTCAAGACAATCTTGACCTTGACTTACTATATAATCTGCCAATGCTTTAGCCATTATTGAAGTCTGTCTATATAATTTATTGTGTAATAACGGGTCTGCAATGCCCGCAGTTACACCTCTTGTTCGTTGCACATTCACATTATAATTGTCATCATCCATTATGTTTTGATATCCTGCATTAAATACCTGTATATTAGTTCTTGCCATCATTAACACTCCTTTTTACATGTTATACATCCATTGTCCATTGGAATATCCTGCTATGTCATTGGTTTCTTCGCCATATCCAAAAATTTTTTTATTTGTAAATTTGTAGCTATCAAAAACCCAATGTGCAGTATAACCAGCTAACCTTGTAGTATTATATTTGTATGCAAATATAGGCAAACCGCCTTCATCTTCTACTATTACATAATTTATTCGTACACTTTGAGGTTTAGGAATTATTAAATTATGTCTTATTAATTGTTTTTCTATGTCTGTTAATTTGCCAGATATAAATACGTCCATTGTCATATCCTGATTATCTAAAACAATTAACTCATTTTCAGGTAAAACTATATCCCATAAAGTATATAATTCAGGTATGGACCCTTTCCATTGGTTCCACACTATTTTTGCTCTTAACAATGTTCTGTAAGCATTATCATCAAGTATGGCTGAAAAATTATCCGGTGGTTGAAAATATAGTTGCCTACTTCTACCCAATATTATACCTATTATATCTAGTTGATTACCTGTAGCAGTGTCCAAATCAAATGCTTTTATAATATCTATAGCACATGCATTATTATCTTGATATAAAGTTATTGCTTTATTAAGCCATTGTATAAAGTTAGGTTTTAAACGGTATTCCGAAGGTATTAAATTCAAATAATATAAAGTATCCATTTCCCGTCTCCTAATTTGCAACAATTTTTATATTATCCATATTTCCTTGTACAACTTCATTAAAATTCATTTCTATATCAATCGTATTTTGTTGTTGTCCGTGCCTGCCAGCAGTAAGACTTACTACACTAAAAATAGGAGATGTTAAATCTGTATTCGCAACTAAAGCAGCATTCCATAATAGGGAAACAGACAAATTATCTCCTATACGTAAGTTATTTAAATATTCATATATATTATTTCGTATTTTATCTGTTATTGAATTGTTATATCCTACATATTTTTTTATATTTACAGTAACATCTATATCAATATAGGTTGGTCTATAGAATTTTATGAATGAGTTTATATCATATCTATTTAAAATAGCCACTTCTGTAGTCCCATTAGTATATCCACCAATACCCTTACGTAAGTATATTTGTTCTGCAATATCTTCATCGCTTCCACCTTCTACAACAGCCGTTATACTGTGTGGTGGCAAAGAATATGGATTTTCACCGCCAGAAGCTGTAGATAAATTCGTATCATTTTCATATACACGCAATCTTGTTACTCCTTCAACAGATAAAATACCAGCAACAGTTCCTTCTAATAATGTCTGTGATGGAATAGCTACGCTTACTGCTTGTCGTTCTTTAAGTTCAGCGTCCGTCTCTATGGGTTGACCTTCAACTGCTTTTACCTTATTGGTAACACTTGTCCAACCTAATTGTGGAGTAGCTATTTTATTTATATCTCCAACTAAAGCAGATACTGAACCTAATACTGTACAAATAGCAGATACTTCAATTTCTCCTTTTTCTGGGATAGTTATATTGCTAGGCAAATTCCAATTATTGCCAGAAATATCTTGCACTATACCACTTTTAATAACTGTTTGCGGTGTTCCTGTTAAAGTAACTACACAAGTAGAATAACTAGCAGATTTTCGCTTTAAACCATTTATTTTAACAACTGTATCTAGTCCAGAACCTATAGCAGTAACTGGGGAACGGCTATTATACGCATATACAATACTATTTAAAGTATCATACATTTTTAAAGCTACAGCAGATATATATTCATAATCCATACTATCATTTTCAAGATATATATCATCACCAAAAATATTTTTTGCTTCAGCTACTAAATCGTCTTTAATATCTTGATAAGTAGGAATATGTAAACCAGCCTCATCAATGTATGGTGCAAAATATGCCATTTTATCCCTCCTTAAATACTTACTGTAAGATTTCCGTAATCAGTAACAACTAAGCAAGTAAAAGTATATTTTCTGTCTTTTATCTCAGATATAAAATTCACTACACTATTTACATTAGTTGTTCCATTTATTCTTTCCTTAACAATTAAATCTAACACCTGTTTATTTTCATCACTGCCTACACTACCTATCATTCTTTGCCACAATGGTAATCCGTCTGTTAAATCTTCCCACCATTCGCCATACAATAAAAGAAGTCGTGTTTTTATTGCTTGTGCTACAGCGTCTATATCCATTAAAAAGTTTTGACGATTTCTACCAAGTGTATAATCTCCATTTATATCAAGTCGTCTATATTTCACCCACTTACACCTCCTGTTGTACTTCCACCAGATTGTACTCCACTATGTTTATGCCCCATAAATCCAATACCTTCAATCGTAGTTGTCCCGTTAAGAGTTATACTAGAGGCAGATATATCTATTCCAGTATTTGAAATAGTTATTGCACTACTTCCGCTTACATTTCTTAACTGCATAGCATTGGTATCGTATTCGCTTATAACATTAGGTTGACTCCAACAACCTAAAATAGCGAATGCATCGGATAAATCATGTCGCCTGATTTCTATTTGATTTTGTGTCCCTCCAGATTGCCACCATGCGTCTATGCAATTATCTGCAAAAACAACAAGACATTCATCGCCACTTTTTATTGGCATTGTAATAACAAATCCACCAGCACGAGGTAATACAATAGGAACATCTAAAAGTAATGGTAATTCAAGCCATTGCTGTTGACCATTAATATTCACTAACTCTCTTATTGTTGGCTGAACTGTAACAGTTTGCTCCGATGAATTAAATTCTTTTATTATTCCGGGAATAGCAACTCTTATTTTTGTAGATGTATTACGTTGCAGTAATTCATCTTTTGCAGGTGTACCATTCATCATTTCTTGTAATGTAATCATTGTTTCACCTCTTATACACTGTTTGGATTAGAGTCAATTCCTTTCATCATTGCAGGAACTACATCTTTTCCATATCTACTATAAGCATTAACTGTTGTATACCAATCATTGCCTCTAGTATCTCCAGTATGTTCAACTTCATAAGCTTGATACATATTTTCTTCATCTAATTGCAGTGTTTGCGGTTGGCTCTTACCGGGCATATTCATCTGCAATTGCATTCCGTTTATTTCTGTATTTTTTAATTGAATCATGGATAATACATTTATTTTAGGGTTTAATAAGCACCTAAATGAAACGCCATATTGTATTTGTTGTGGATATCCAATTAATCCATTCTTAGGAGTTAATATTAAAGCTTCATCTGTGTAAGTATCTGTAATTTTTGTAATATTTACCTGACCATCATTTATCCAAACATTAGCATTATTACCCCGTGCCACGTCTGTAAGAATATCTTTTGGTCTACCAAAATAAATTTTTCCTCTTGGTAATGTTTGCCCACTTATTGTTGGTGATACTCTATTTACTTGTGTTGGCTTCTCTGCCTTAGATACTACAGTATCTATTACATTTCGAGGATTTTGACCGCGAACACAACTAAGTGATATAAAGTTCATATTTAAAAAAGTATCCCCATCTATACATACTAAAGTAAGCACATAATCTGTATTATTTTCTTTACTTCTAACAGCTTGTACAATCTGACCATCAAATATTTTTCCATATTGTTTTGGCTGACTTTCTTGTATTTGCTGAGGATTATTATCCTCTTTCGTTTTATTTTTACTATCTTTTTTACTTACAAAATTAGAACCTACAGCCTTTTTAGTATCTTCTGGATTTAAATTTATTGTATTCAAATAACCTTCATATCCAGCAGAAATAATAAGCCTGTCTCCTTCTTTTATTATTTTTTCTTCGGTATCTTTGTTCAAATTATAAATTTTAACTTCAGCATGATTATTAAAATCCATACCTCTGCGAACTCTGAAAACACAATGCAAAAGCGATACATCTAATGCATATTCTTTATTTTCATTAGACGTATCGCTTTTCTCATTTCCTTTTGTTGGTTGTGTATTGTCAATTTCCGCAGTTGAAGAAGCAACAACTATACGATATTTTCTAAGATATAAAAAATTACTCATCTAATACACCCCACAACAATAAAAAAGTTGAACCTAACGTTTCATTATCTGGATATTCAAGTTGAGTTTCACCAGATTTTACAATATAAGCTTCTCCAATATTCAAATATTCGTATTGAGCTAATATATTACTTGCTAATCCACTTCCTGGAACAAGAGGTAAATTTGCTATTAACATTTCACCAGTTTCTGCATTACTTATATCAACTGTCCAGTGCTTGTATTCCTCTAAATAACGCAAAAAAAGTTTTATGTGTATATTAGTTTTGTTTATATTTATTTTAAAACTAAGCATTTGGTTAGCTGTATTTGTTAATGGTATCGTATATAGCATAATTAAAACCCCGCTTCATACAAACCGCTTCCCGGTTGTTCCGTTTCTTGAGGTTGAACTTCTCCTCTGTTTGTAGTACCACTAGATGCCCAGTTTCGAGTTGATACTGTTCCTGTAGCTACATCTACTACAAATATTTCTTGTAGCGTTACTGTACACCGTAAACCATATTGTGTCCTATAATTATCTGGTGCTGTAATATTTTGTATCAGCATATTATCATAATGATGCAATCTAGTGTGAACTGCTAGCGGTAATCTTAAAGCTTGCAATTCTCTTAACTTTTCATAAGCAGATACCGATTTTGTATAATACTCCGTAAATTGACCTTCTAACATTGTTGCCATAGCATCACTCATACCTATTTCCATAGTTAAAGTAGACGGATTTAAAAAACTGTGATCAGCTATATTAGCTCCGGTTTGTACTGGGTGTTGTGTTATAGTAAGCTCACTATCATGTTGTTCATTTAGTACGGCATCAAAAAAGAAGCCTCCAATATTAGTTTTAACTAATACTAATTCGCTGTTTGAGCCTCCTATTTTTGTTACATCAAAATTAAAATCTCCTGATATATATGAACCTATTAAACTACCTAAAGAAAAATCTGTTCCTAATAAATTTGTTATATCCCCAATATTACCATTGGTTATTACATCACTTACACCGCCAGCGACATTCCATTCTTTAGGTCGATATCCTTTTGAGAAAAAACCTGTACCACCATTTGCTCTATCTACAGTTATTTTTCCTAATTGCCATAATGCAGATAAAGTATTAATAGAGCCTGTAGAAAATAAACTCATACTATCACCCCACTAATATTTCTAATATCTCGTGCATTATTGCCAATACCACCAATATTTACATCTGGTATTACCTTTTTAACAGCTCCTGCTACATCTTTTGCTGTCATTGGCTCTGTTCCATTTGGTGCTGTAATATTTATCTGACCTATATTGACACTTGAACCATTATAATTATTAGCTGTTGTCATTATCGGCATACCGCTACCACCTATTAAACTATGTGCATAAGTTCCTTGACCTAAAAAACCACTAAATCCAGTCTTTTCGAAGTATTGACTATAATCTTCTTTTTGTAGTGTGTAGAAATCATCTATTTCCAATTTATTATTATTTAGATGTAACGGCCCACTAGATTTATTAGCATCTGTATAATCATAATTGCTGCTAGGATTTGTTTTATTCCATTCATCAAAAGCTGTTTCAGCTTTATTAATTCTATTAGAATCATTAGCTTCACTTTTTCCAGGACGTTCATATCCTTTTCTGAAAGCTACAGCAGCTTTAGACGGGCTATTTGTAGAATAAAAATCATCCCTAGCTCCATCTATATTAAAAAATTCTCCACCTTCATTCATCTCCCAAAGTGCAAAATCAATTTGAGTATCTAAATCCGTCCAATCTTTACCTCGATTAGACGCAAAAGTTATTAAATTTTCACGCCTACTTCCTAACCATTGACCAATACCAGAAGCTCCTATACCATTTACAGTTTCTGGATTCAAACTTGATTCCTGTATCCAATTACCAACAATACCAGCAGCTTGAACTGGTGTAAGACCACCATTTATAAGGCGACGCATTATATATTGAGCTCTTTCACTTCTTGCATCATCAGAGGCATCTCCTACTTTTCCTTTAGTTACATCATCAAGAACACCTTCGCCAAAATTACCAAAAGCACGAATTACTTGTTTGAAAGCACCTTTAAAATCACCTCTTGCAGCTTTAGCTAATGCACTAAATAAATCACCCGTTAATCTTACAAGTCTTGTCATTAGTCTTAAAGTGTTTTCTATACCTTTACCAAAAGCCCTCCAAACTTCCTTACCTTTTACACTTAAACCAAATAATTTAGCGATAAGTTCCAATATGGCTTCTACTAAATCAAGGACACCATCAACTAAACTAGATACACTATCTCCCATAAGCATAAATAATCCGATTACATCAAAATCTTGGAACATATATTTTAATATCTCCAATATACGGAAAAATATTTCAACCAAGTTATCCATAATCTGTTTAAAGGTTGACCACCAATTTTTTAGTTTTGGTAGTGCTTCAGTATTTATCAAGGAGATAATGAGTTGTAAATAATACTCTCCTTTTTCAAAATAAACTTGTAAATCATCCCAAACTTCAAGAAGTTTTTTCCATACTGGAGCTAAAGTTTTTGCTGATTTTCTACCATCAATATAAGCATAAAAATCATCTATAAGAAGTATCATTATACTCATTGCAGCAAAAAAAGGATTTAACTTTATAGCCATACCAATTATAGATATAAACTTAATAATCTTTTGTGCTCTCTCTGGTAGCATATTAAAAAATCTAGAAATGGTATCTATAGCAGTTTTACCAAAACGTGCAAGGTTCATACCTAAATTGACTACTATTGTTAATGCTTTAGCTATTTTGTTACCCCAGCTTGGCATATTCATTTTTAAATTCTCATTTATATCTTTTAATCCCTGACGAACTCTTTCAATAGGCCCTGCTAAATACTTTATTAAATAATAAGCTACCCATTCTTTTAACATCTTTATCTTAAGCATAAAAGATTGCCATTCATAACCAATTGAACGAATATACTTTAGTTGATTATTTGCATCTGCTGGAGTTTGAAGTTCTTGCATTTCTGATCTAAGGCGCAAGAATTGTTCTCTTAATTCTGGAATCCATGCAACATCTTCAAGTTTTGCCCCCATTGTATCCAATGCTAATTGTAGACTTTTAGCATTTTCCTTCGTGGTCCATATATCTTTAGCTAGTACTTGATATTTCATGTCTGCATCCGCTACAGATTTTATAGTTTTAGCTGTGGCAAAACCGACAGCAGTTATAGCAGAAGCAACAGCACTCAAACCTGTTACCATTTTGCCAAGTGATGTGGTGGTATCCATAGCACTATCACTTAATTTAGTTACAGCAGATTTAGCTTTATTAAGTGTATTATTAAATTCGCTAAACTGTGCATTATTGACTATTGCACCTAGAGATACCAAATATTCTTCAATTACATTAGTATTTGCCATGGTTTCACCTCACTGACTATTATTATTTACGATACTGGCTCTATAATCATTAACTGCTTTTATATCTAGCATTTCATGTATAGCAATCAAATCATCTAAATCATAAGTACCGTCCCAAAGCTCATGCTGTTTCCATAAACCTGCAAGAACAGGTCTATAAAGGAATTCATTTAATGTATCTGCTTTTACTGTTTGGAATTGGTTTGCAGGGAGTTCGTCAAGCTCTGCAAGCCTTTTTCTCCGAAAAAACCCTCAACATTAAACATTACCACTTCAATCGTTAATAATATAATTGTCATAAAATCATTTTCTAATTCTTTATGGCTTAAACTACCATTATTTAATATTAAAGCTTCAGGCATTTCTGAACCATTTATATTATTCAGGATTTCTACAGCAGATAAACAATCTTTCTGTATTTCAATAAATTTATCTTTATCAATGCCACTTATTGCTTTTTGTAACATATCTACTTTATTTGTATTACCCGCATTAATTAAACCACCTGCTAAAGAAAAACCTATCTGCACGGCTATATAAGATGCTGTAAAAGCGTTTAATTTTTTAATTTTAAATTTATATCCATTTAATTCAATTATTTTTGTTTTATTAATCATAATTTACTCCTTAAAATAAAAAGCTACATCTATTTTGATGTAGCTTATTTAGAATTATGTTGAATATCTGCCGCCATTAAGGTCCATGTAATCCTTTGACCTTGTTGTTGATATGGTGTATCTCCCACCTTTTGTGGTGATATCCCTTTTATTGTATGACTTCCACCAGTAGATGTATTTCTTAATAACATTGATGTTGTAGCCCATTCACTAGTTGGCAAATTCCAAAGGGTATTATACCAATCAAGAAGCCAAAAATGTAAAGGGCTAGTTTGTTGTGCTGTAATAGTTATGGTACCATTATTGCCAGCTATTTTACTTACCATTACAGAACCATCAGATGCAACATCATGAGCTGAACGGTCTGTACTCATGGATATATTTATATCTCCAACACCTTCACCAGTAAATAAATATGAACCAATTGTAGGATGAGAGATAGAACCTGATAAATCTAAAAAAGAATATGTTGATAAAGCCATTAAATAACCTCCTATCTATTAACAGTAACACCAATAGTTACATGTTCAATAGCCCCTGCAAGTTTTGCAGATACATAAATTGGTGGTGATTTACGTGCATCTCTATCTGCTTGTGATTGGTCATTAACTGACTCTGCTTGAATAAGATATCCATCTGGTAAAGTATCTCCAGTTTTTAAATTTAAAATTGCTGAACCACTCCATTTACCAGGAGCGATAAAGCCAATCTTAACAGCTTGGTCACAAGCAACCGCAATAGCATTCATTATGCTAGTCACCCCAGCATCTGTTTGTGGCACTTTTGTTGATTGATACAATAAATCCATAATATTTAACTGAATATTATTACTTAACATATCAAGATTTAAAATTTCATCAAATCTTGTTGCATCTGCCATAGTTCCTTGCTCTAATACATCATAATAATAGCCACGATTTATATAAACATTGCCATAATTACCTTTTATATATTCAACTTGTGTATTAGTTAAATCGTCAGTAGTTACTCCTGGTAGTGATTTATAAGCTAAAGTATAGGCACTATTAGCAAGACTAGTATTATTACCCATAGCATAACCCATAGTTGCTGCTACGGCATCTGGTGTATCTTCTTGTCCACAATATTGACCAAATGAACGACGATAATTTTTATCTTTTAAGAAAATAAATATGTCAGTGCTATTACCAGAACTAGATAATACATCTTCTGTAGCTACTGTATAAAAGTAAGTACTACTTGGTTCTGCTGTTTCTGTATATTGAGCTATCGCTTTTATATCATCATTAGTAGCACCACAAACTGTAAAAGCATACCATTCTGCATTAGCAATACGACAAGCACGAACAGCATCAACTGCTTCCTCATCATTTGCTTTATCCCAACACCCAATAGCAATACGATTAGGTGCCAATGGAGTTGCAGATTTCATTAATAAAGCCGCTTTATATTCTGGGCTATCTGTTGTATATCCATCAGATAACATATCATCTAAATCTGTATAAATACGAATACGTTCTGCTGTCGGAATTACTGTCTCATTTAAAGGTTCAGTTTTTGTAGAACTACCAATAATAAGACCTAAATTAAAGCTATTCCTAGGAGCAGAAACAGCACCTAATGTTATCTGCACATCTACAATAGGGGTAAGACTTAAAGATTTTGTTGTTGCCATAGATTAATCCCCTTTCGTTATTTCTTTATGATTTTCAATCACTGTTTCTCCACTAGCATTACCATATACATTAAGTGGAACAGTCTTAATTTCATTAATTTGTGTAGTGTATGTCATAAGACAGTTAAATCTTAAATTTAAATCTGCTCTTTCCCACCACTGTTGTAAAAAAAGCTCTGGCATTCTTAAGGGAACATCAGAGCTTGGTATTAGATAGATTTTATTTTCTTTTAAAATTTCACTTCTATTAGCATGAAAGTAATTTCTTATATTAATGAGATTATCATATGAATTAGGACCATAAGCTATAAGATTTACTCTTAAAACTCTCGTTTGTCCTTTACTAATTTGGATATCTTCCGCTAAATCATTATTAATAATAGTATCTACAGGAATAGTTATATCTTGACCTGATTCATCAAATATTTTAAAAAATAAAATATCATCATTAATGCTCCAACCTGGTTGTCCTTGTTGTTGCCAACTTCTTCTAACCGGCGGATTAATAGACCATGCAGGATTATCTATTTCATATCCTAAAATAGACATTAACTCTTCCCATAATATATCTTCTAGTTCATCTAAGGTTGTAATCATATCAATAGCCCTCCATGCGAACAGCTATCGCTTGATAATATCCATAATCAACCCATGGGTTAACCTGCATTATTTTATATTTATTATTTCGCCATTCAATAATATCAGATATAGCATTTGGATTATTTGTAGTAGTGTGTAAAGGTACTAAACTATAAAATACCATAGCTCCATTTATTCTATCACCTTCCAGTATCATATTTACTTCTTTAGCACTAGCTACTGTTATAACACCAGATATATTAAATTTACTAGGAGCATCTAATACAAACTTACCTTTTTCAAAATGCCCTTCTGTTCTAGTTACAGTATATATTTGCTTAAATCTAGGTGATAATATAACTCGTTTTACATTTACTCTACTCATCAGATTTCACCACATACGTTATAGATTTTCGCATTTCTCCTGTATCAATAAGAGGGTTAGAACTTCCTTTTTTTGCAATGGTTAATGGTGAATTAGAAGCCCAGCCATTATTAGGATTAGTAAACCAAGCTCTGACAATATTTTGTGCATACATACCTACTGCTTCTAAATGTTGCATAGCTGTCTGCATACTATCACCAGCATAAATATTTTCCATAGCTTTTCCATAAGCTGTTATAAGTCGTTCAGCTATTTCTTTTTTATTATTATTTATTGCCGGTTCAATCACAGGTCTTGGCGGTATATGCCACAATGGCGAACCATGCGATTTAATATACATTTCATACGCTTTAGAATATGGTTTACCTTCGTTTAATGCTGGTTGCATTTCCTCACGCATGGATTTTTTTCTTACTCCATGTGTTTGAATATACAATAGTTCAGCATTATTTATGTCATTTCCATTATCTCTACTTGCATTTTCTGCTGGTATACCTACATAAACACGACTTTTTCCAAGTAATTCTATACTTTTCTTTAAAGCACTTAAATTACTTTTATGTTTTACTTTTATCATGTTTACCATACCAACATACCACCTTTACCCATGAGTTTAGCAATAGATGCAAATTGAACCCCATATTTAGTAAGTTTCCACTGAGCCCAACCATCTAAATCATTAGTTATTGTAGATACATCTTGTGAATAAGATACACCACTAACAGACTCACTTGTAATTATTCCACGAACTGTCGCAGAAGATATAACTTCATCAGCAGAAGGCGTATCACTATCGCTCATAGACTCAAGATATAAAGTTAAAAAATGAGCTATAAATAAACTCATACAAAACTCCCATTGCCCATGATATCTTCTATACTGCAAATTATTATTGGCTAACTCTAAAAAAGAATTTGCTACTACATCTGGTACTATATCCTTAAATTGCGGATAAAATTTTAAAAAATTATCCAATGTGTATACAGGATTATCTCCACATTTTATATTAGAAGCAGAAGTGATAACCATAGGTCATCACTCCTCTTTAGATTTTTTTGCTTTTACATCAGTTTTTACTTCTTTAGATTTATCTTCAGCTTCTACTTTCACAGATGAAGATTGAATTTTTGCTTCTAATACCTCAATATCTCCATCTTCCTTTGCTAATTTAAATAATGGATCCTTTTCTACCCAATCAGGAACATCTTCAATTGCATAGTTACCTGTAGTTATTACCTTAGTATCACCATAACCAAATTGATATCTTTTTTTAGTTAAAATACGCATAATATCCTCCTATTAAATACCATCATAATAACGAACTGGTTGATAAAATAAGAATTTAGGAACACCAAATTGGGAAGCATATAATGTTAAATAAGCTGCATCTGTTACACTTGGTTGTGTTAATGCACGAGTTAGTGGTACTGTCATATCAAAATACAACGCATCTCTATCATTTACATAAACCATCATACGGTCTTTTTTAGATTGACCTGAACCAATACACCAACGGCAAGGATAAATCTGAACATCAATATCTTGATTTTTACCAATATTATTCTCTAATAAGAACTGTAAAATAGAAACATTACCTGCTTCACTAACTTTCTGACTTACTAAATACGCGTATTGTTGTGGAGGTATTAAAATTTGATTAGGCATTCCTCGCATATCATATTCAGCAGCAGTCCAAGCTTCAGTTAAAGCTGTATTAATATCATTTAAAATTTCATCTGGTGTTTTCTTTTTCCATATTGTATCTGATTGTGCACCTTCTGCAACCAATGCAGTTACAACATTAGGATTATTGATAATACCAGTTGTTTTATATTCGTCATAACCTACATAGACATTCTGGTCTACAGCTTTTTGATAGTTTAATCGCAAACCTCTATCTAATAAATCTTCTAAATTTCTTCCAATTTGTTGGAGTTTATTTTGGTCTACAAGTGGCACTTTTAATACATTCATCCATGTGTGTACAGGATATTGATTTTTGCCAATATCTACCTGTACAGCAGGAATAGCTGTGGAACTACCACCTTGAATACCACCACCATTAGGAGCAGAAATACCGTAATTTACATCAAAAGTGCTAGTATATTCTACCCAACCACCACCTGTCTCGGCAACTATATCACGTTGCCATGTAACAGCTGTTAATGGTTCACGAATTTTAGGGTCTACTTTTTCAAGTTCACCCACAAGGTAAGCCATACCTGAAGCAGTTGCAGCATCATATGCTCCGCCATAAAGTCCGCCACCTTGTTTCATTGCAAAATTAGCTAAATTACCAGCATTTTTCATGGTATTTGCTGGATTAATAATAATTGGTGTAGACATTAAATTATTCCTCCTTTATGGATTATTTCTAGTTTTAATACAAATTTCAGCGACCTTATTAGCATCAATTTTTCCAGTTGCCCAACAAACATTAGGCAATTCCACTACATTACCACTATCATCTGTAGCCTCAAATCCACCGATTATTTTTCCACTTCCGCTATCTTCTCCTGCTGTTCTAACATAAACCTTTCCGCCTGCTGTAGGTGTACCAACATTACAAGTAACCATTACATTACCACGCTGAATAACAGAACAAGGTTGATTTGGTTGATATACTCCACTATTTTGTGCTAAATACTGCACAGCTTGCTGTACAATTCTAACTGCTACACCAGCAAAATTATCTGCTGTAAGCGTAGCATCACCCACAGAATAAGTATTATCACTATTTAAAATAACAGGAGCCCCAAAAGGAATAGCCTTGCTATCTTCCTTCACTGCTCTAGACATAATTACATCATCTGGTGTGCGTGCATAAGTTCCTGGGAAACCTAAATTCATGGATTTTCCAATTGCATAACCTGCCATATTATTTACCTCCCTTATATTGTGGATTATATTTTTTAGCCCACATTTTCCCTAAATCTTCATTTTTAACTGTATTGCTATCTTGTACTTTTCTACTAGCTTTTAGCACAGTAGCATATTGGTTATCTTGTACATTTCCACGAACAAGATTTGCTAAACTATCAATAGCTTTTTTTCTAGTATCTTTATCTTTAATACTTGCAACGATAGGCTTTAAAACTTTTAAATTTGCAAGAGTATCACATGCAGGTTTATTAATCATGCTTTCTTCATCGTTAATTTCTTCTGGTTCTACTGTAACTGCTTCTTCCTGCTCTGTTACACTTTCATCATTTGTACCAATAAGTTGATTTTCTAATTCATCTAAAGTAGAAATTTCATCTTCTTTATGTTCAGGTTCACGTTTTTCTGCCTGCATAATAGCCTGCATTGTTTCTTTTAAAGATTTTATTTCTGCCATAAGCTCACCAACAGATGGACCTTCATCTTTTACATTTTCTTCTGGCTTCATTTCTGTTTTTTCATCATGTAAAAGCTTGCTTGCTTCTGCAATTTCTTCTGGTGTAGAATTTTCATCTCTCGCAAACATGGCAAACATTTTATTTTTTATAGCTTTTAAACTCATTTTTTTGCCTCCCTTATTAACTTTATTCTTAATTTCTGGTTTACTATCTCTAACAGCTACCCTATGCCCAGCCCTACCATTTTTTACGATAGCGATATGATTACCTCTTATTTGTTTTTGAATAATAGTATTATCATTCCCTAACTCCCAAAAACAATCATATCCGCAAGACACCTCTCGTTTTTCTTTGGATGTTATCTCATCAATTAGCATTGGATCATAAATCATTAAATCAGCAACAATGCAGTCATTATATTCACCAATGCCTCTTCTTACATCTCTACAAATACCTTTTAAGTATGTTCTACTATTTTGTGGAGTAACATCTTCTAGCGGGTGGTCATCCGTTACAGGTTTTCCTTCAAAAGAAGCAAGGGTAGCTTTGGAAAATACTTCTTCTGGGTGTCTCACTATTTTTACAGTATCATTGCTAGGCAATTCTTTAAAAGGAGTTTCACTGCCTAAATATAGTTGTTGTCCAGTTCTAGCAATTGGTACATTATGACAAATTAAAAAACCTTCTGGAGTTTTAGTTAAATTATCGGATATTTTAGAGCCATAATAAGATATCATTTCATTTTCTCACCACCTCATATTATTTTTAAAAATTGATTTTTAGTCATATTACGAATAGCTCCACCATAATAAACTTTATGCGGAAATTTAATATCATTAATGTCTATTAAAGGTTCTGGATAGCATCTGCAATTAAATATATCTCCGGCATTATAATTTCCATAGGATTTTTTGTTTATTAATCTTTCAGGACTAGGAGGATAGTTAAAGTTGATAAGTACTCCTTCCATATGAGAGTGACTTTTTCTCACTCTACTATCTTCACTAGTTCGCCATACATACCAATTAAGACCTATAGCTTGAGCTCTTACTCTTGTTAATGCAGTTTGAGCTTTGCTTGTTTCTGTTCTTGCTATTAATTGTGCCCTAGTTTCACTTATATGTGGATAATACCTAAGAATTTCATCTCGTATATCTGTAGCACGTTTTCCTTCTAATACCCCTTTTGCTATTCGCCTATCGACATATTTGGCAATATCCAAAGGTAAAGATGATATATAATTTGCATTTTGGTTTATCAATTCATTAAAAGTAACTCTTATTTGTCCAGTTAATCCTTTTTGTAATTCTTTATATATCATCTTACCTTGACTACCTTTATTAGCAGCTTGTCTCCAAGATTTTACGTTGTCGGAAAAAAGTTGAGTAATCATTCCTTTAGCCAACGCTTCCGCTTTTTTTATAAATGTAGGCTGTCTAGCTAAGGACTTTATTGTGCTTGTAATTAAAAAAGGACTATCAAGATTTTTTAATTCATCTTGTAGTCCTTGTATTAGCTTTTTTATAGCATTAGCATAAGCTTTTTCAATTGTCCTTTTCATTTTCCATTTGTTGTACTTCATTGTTTAAACCACCATTAATATTAGATTCTAATCCAAAATCTGTTTCTACAGGTATATCAATTTCATTACTTGCCTTATCTATATCTTCATCAGTAATATTTGTCCACATACCTGTAGTATCACTCATTTGTTTATATTCTTTAAGTGCTATTCTATCTGAAATAATTCCACTATCTCTAGCTTCTCGAATAGCAGTTGACTTCTTAGCAACGATATCCGCAAGTTTTTCTTCCGTTGCTCGTTGTACTGGATTAAATCTAAAATCTAAATCATCAGGAATAACTCCCCATGTACTCATAGCTATTATTGGTAATAACTTTTCTACTATTGGTCGCAATGTACTTTCTTGTTTTTCTTCTATCATATCATAATAGTTTTGCAAATCACTTTCCCCTGTGGCATTTAATCCAGCGGGTGAACGACCAAATAATCTAGTAACGGGAATTCCAGCAGCACCACTTATATCCATTATGAATTGTTGATAAACATCACTTAATCCACTAAATGTATATTGATGAGTACTAAAATCATCTTCTTTATCCAGTATTTGCATACTAAAATTATTCATCAACCAATTTTGAGATTGTACTGTATCATATAACTCTCTTTGGCTATTAACATCTGTAGTTGATAAAAGTTGACCTAAATCACTCATTTTAAGTACTCTTAAATTAGCTAAAAATGTTAGGTTGGCTATATTCCAACTAACATTATCACGCTTTTTTAATTCATCAAAAATTGATTCTATTACTGAAGCTCCCCAATATTGCTCGGCTAACCATTCCCAATAAGGCAACTCATCTCCAGTAAATCGAATAACACGGCTGTGATGAATATTGATATTTATATTAGTTTCCGGATCCGTTACATAATAATATTCTGGTAATCCATATTCAGTGTCTGATATATCTGTTACTAATCCTGTACCAGGATAACAACCATTCCATCTATCAAGAATAAGCATTCCCTTGAAATCTCCGGGCATTATACTATCTAAATCTAAAGGTTTACTTAAATCTTCCCCTTGCCCCTTTATTAGCATTATACCTAAAGCACCGCCATACAACCTTCCCCAACGTAAGCCTTGTGTTATCTTTTTTATAATACTTGTTTTACGTTCTACAGATTTTAATTCTGTTATCGCTTCTGGTGTTAAGTTAGATGTAATCTTAATCCAGTTTTTGGTCATATCCTGCGGAATAACATCAATGATATTTCTAATTATCCAATGGCTACGATATAAAGAATTCATTAAGTTGAAATTTCTTGTAAGTCTAGTTAGTGGATAATTAGTACCCTCTAGTAAGCTAGGGGTAAAAGCACCCATACGTGCCAACATATTTTGAAATGCGTCCGTTGCTTTGGCACGTATCATTTTTTTATTTTTATTACGACGCATTATTATACCTCCTTGGATTTATAAGAGTGAAGCAACCATAACGTACTGCGTCTGGTCCATGGTCTGCTATTTTTAAGGGTTTCTCTTTTGCTTGATTTTTCAAAGCTTTGTCATCCCATACATAAGACTTCATTTCATTTATAGTATTTTTGCAATTATCTTTATGAAACAATAGTATTTTCTTTTTAAGTAAAGATGATACATGGCGAATACCTTCTAATACTTTATTATCTGCATTTATAGTATCCTCTGCTACTTTTCCTCTTAATCCTTTTTTACGAAGCAAAACTTTAAAACTAGCAGCCGAAGGGTCAATTACTACATAAGCAGGTGTTATGCTTTTATCGCCTACAAATTTTAATAAATCCTCTCCATATTCAAGGTCTGTTTTTTCAATACCAGTTTTTTTACTGTCGTAGTAATACTCGTTCACCACATATAATTTTTCATTATCATCATATACATCTAAGAAAACCATAGGATTTACTGTACCATAATCAATAAATATATAACGTTTCATTCTGAATATATTTCGACTTATATAATCTATTAATTCATCACCAAATAAATTATCATCATCAAAACAATCTTTATAAATAGCACCTTGTGCCATTACCCATAAACCTAAAATAAAACGCTGAAAAAATACTCCTGCATATCTGTTTTTATAAGACTGTATCACTTCTTGTGATAATGAAGGATTATCTTCCATCATAAAATGTATATGAAGAAATTTTTTCTCTTTAGCTTTCTGTATCCAATCTGTATAAAAATAATGTACAGGACTTTCTGGATTACAATTAAACCATAATTTGGCACCTAAAATTGAACAACGACCAGTAGCTTGGTTAACAAAACTTTCTGGCATAAGTGCTACTTCATCTAATAACAGACCTGCTAAAGTAATACCCTGTATTAAATCTTGACTGGACTCATCACGCCCGCCAAAGATATAAAAATAATTCACTACATAGCCTTTTTGGATATATATCAAATTACTTGTCCTATCTTCTTCGATCGCAAATCCTCGAAGTATTAATACTGGCTTAAGCCATTTCCACACATTTCGCTTAAAACTACCAACCGTTTTTCCACACATTGCGAAATTTTGGGCATCAAAATATTTCATTGCCCATAAAACAAAAGATATTGCCATTGGTACAGTTTTTCCCGCACGAATAGAACCATCACATATAATACCGTTATATTTACTATATGGACTTTCCTTTTCCCACCATGTAAGTATCTGCAACTGTTTTCTACTAAAAGTATTAAATTTAATAACAGGCTTGATAATATTTTTTATTTTTTTAATCATCTCGCCATACCTCTTTAGTTGCATTTTCTATGGCTTTAGTAAAGCCATCATCTTCCATCAATGTTTCTTGACTATCATCTTTTGCTATTTCTTTCTTGAGTTTTTCAATTCGAAGTCTTTGTTCTTCTGTAGCCAATTTACCATTGCACATTTCTTCATATTGCTTAATTAGGTTCATAAGAGTTCCCATAGCTCGTGATTGAGCCATTAAAAAAGAAGCCTGTTTTTCATAGGCTTCTTTGTATTGATAAACAGTTGTTTCTGAACCGTCTACTGTTATTCTTTTAGTTGCATCATTAGTATCTTTAACATACATGATTTGCTGTGAACGAATAATTGCTGCATATTTAAGGCAAATGTTTTCCCATAAAATATCTAATGGAGACATCATCTCAATATTGCCTACCAACTCCAATGTTTCCGCTGGCAGATATTTTGAAAATAACCCGTGTTTCACTGCATTAGTATTTTGCAATTTACCAATACAAACACCTGATGCCTTTCGTTTTGTTTCAGTTGATTTTTTTGAACTTTTTTGACGTACCCATTTATACTTGGAAGCCCATTGTCTAACGGTCTTAGCAGATATTTTGTACTGCTCAGAAATTTCCTTAAAAGTGGTACCTTTTTCGTACAAAATTTGAACCTTTTTCTTTATCTTTTCATCATATGCCATTCCTCCTCACTCCTAATTTCTGTACTAAAAAATCCCAAAGAAAAATAACTTTGGGATTTTACTATATAACTAAAATATATATTTTTTTAATTGTTAGTCCTATAATTAAGACTCTCTTTCATTTAATATTTAATTTGCATCAAGATACACGAAACGATTATCTATAATATATCATTTTGTCAACTTCTAGTCAATTATGTTTCTTTAAATAATGCCTGATATAGCTGTTGTGGTGTTTTCTTCTTATCTGTTTTTTTAGATGAACTATTATTATTAGAGCCACCTTTTATTTGTTCTCCTTCTTGTAAGCTCATTGCCTTATACATTAAATTTTGTTGTCGTTCTTTTTCCCAATGATTAGCAAAATTCATGTCTTGTGGCCACAATTCAGCTCCACATTCAGGGCATTTAAAATAATCACCTTTAGCCTGCATATGCACAGCTTTACCTTCATAAGTTAAACAAATATTACACAAAATATCTTTACACATACATTAATCCTCCAAATACTAATAGGGTAGCCAAAAGCTACCCTTTAAATTATCCAATTAAAATTAAGCTTATTCCTACAAGTACAAAAATTATACAAGTTCCTAAAATATATTTTTTATCTTGTTCACGTTCCATTTGTTTTAGTTCATATCTTGTTGGTATTCTCATAAATCAAAATCCTTTGCTTTATATGTTTTTTTATCTTTTACATCTCTAATAACTAAATTAAGCACCATGTATCTTCTTCTACTAAGAAACTTTACAAATAAATTAACTACTCTTTGACAAAATCCTAATCTACCTTTATTTATTACTTTATTAGCTACTGGATCACTACAATGACCAGAATTTGTTAGGATATTTTGTTCGTATTTTTGCATTTTATCCCTTCTTTATATTTTTTATATCCATTAGCCATACATTTTTTCAAATCGGGTTTTCCTAAAATACATTGTTGTTTATGTCGCCTAAGACTGCATAAAAAGATGCCATCATCAAAATAACTATATTTACACGACATAATTATCACCCTTTCATATATTTAGCTATTTTAGCTTTTACTGCTTCCATCATTGATTGCTGACCATTTGCTTTATCTGAAAGTGCTTGCATTACTCTCTCATCTTCAGTATCTTTAGCGATTAAATGATGTATAACTACTTTTTCTTTTTGCCCTGGTCTATGCAATCGTTTATTTGCTTGTTGATATAGTTCTAAATTCCATGTAATGCTATACCAAATAACAATATTTCCGCCATGCTGTAAATTCAAACCGTGACCTGCACTAGCTGGATGAAGTAAACCCATTTCTATTTTGCCATTATTCCAATCTCGCAAATCTTGTATATTCTGTAATACTCTAGCTTTAGGAAATCTTTTTAATATCTTATCTTTATCATGCTGATACCAATAAATGACCATAAGATTTTTGCCTATGTTATCAACTTGTATTTCTTCTAAAGCATCAAGCTTATAATCATGGATATTTATAATATTTCTACCTTCATCATAAATAGCTCCGCTTGCAAATTGTAATAACTTACCTGTTAAAACGCCTGCACTACTTGCTGTAATTATTTCATCAGACATACTTAATACTAATTCTCGTTCAAATTCATAGTACTTTGACATGATGTTTTTTGGTAATTTAATAGATACCTGATTATAAATAACTGGTGGTAAATCAAGGTAATCATCTGATTTTAGACTTACACAGATATCTGATATTTTGCTATATATTTCCTGTTCTGCATGCGGTAAGGTTTCATAACTAAAAACCACATGGCCATTTGTTTGTGCGGGCCTAAAATAATTTTTACGATATTGTGTTATAGTCTTACCTAACCTTTTACCGCCATCTAATAAATATATTTGGCTCCATAAATCCATTAACCCATTTGGTGCTGGTGTTCCAGTTAGTTCTACTATTCGTTTGATAAAAGGTCTTATTCTTTTCAATGCTCGAAATCGCTGACTACGATGATTTTTAAATGACGATGATTCATCTATCACCACCATATCAAAATCCCACTTTTTACCTAAACTATCTACTAACCAGCCGATATTTTCACGATTGATAGTATATATATCTGCCTGCGTATTTAATGCTTTTTTTCGCTGTTTTAAATCACCACAAATTACAGATACTCGCAAATCTTTTAGATGTTCCCACTGGTTTATTTCATCTTGCCATGTTACTTGTGCTACTCTTTTTGGTGCTATTACTAATACTTTATTTACTACCCAATAATCATACATAAGCTCAGATATTGCTGTTAAGGTGGATACTGTTTTTCCCATACCCATATCCAGCATTAAAGCAATAGCTTCATTATTTATTATCTTATCTGTAGCATATTTTTGATAAATTCTTGGCTCGTATTTCAATCATAAATCACCTTCTTTGCTATACTCATTTATAAATAACTCAACGTGGTCTTTACTACTTATTACCCACACATCTACACTATGATTTATTAATTGCTTTATACGTTCCCATTGTATTTCTCTAGGGCTTTTATTTGGTGCTTTCAATTCTACGAAAACTACTTTCCCATACGGCATGATTACTATTCTATCTGGTACACCCGCCGTCCCTGGGCTAGTAAATTTCCAAACAATACAGCCCAATTCTTTTAACTTATCTGCGAAATATTTTTCAATTTGCTTTTCTAACATGATTCACCTTTCTCAAATCATATTTCGTGACATTCGTGACATAGACGTATATATTATTCATAAATTAAGAAAACAATAAACATATGTCTTTTATTTTCTTAATTTCATAAATGCATATAGAAAATTTGTCACAAATGTCACACTAGTAACTAAAACCAATAAAATCAAGTTTTATTCATAATATTTATATAAATATCATTTTCAATATATTTACAGTAATTTACTTTTTTATGAAACCTCTCTGTAAACCATAATTTTTAAATCGTAATCTTTTTTCGCTCCAGCCTTCGGTCTTTCTTAACACATCATTTATTTCTATAGCCATAGCTCTAGTTAATTTCTTCACATCACCATTTAATAGTTCTACCCAAATTTCTAAAGCACATATTCTATCACGTTTGACAAGTGGCCCATTATATTCAAATCCATCACCACGAATGAAATCTTGCCTATCACTGATACTCAACTCTGCCCAATTTTCAGGTATTTCTTTTTCAATAAATTCACGTATCATGCCAGCTAATGGGCTTTCTTCAGTATGTTGTTCTTGTACTTTTTTAGCTTCTTGCTCCATTTCTTCATCAAGATACAATTTTTCGCCACCCTTATATAGTTCTTTAGCTTCCGCCCACAACTGGTCAATAGTATCTTCGCTAATTTCAAAAGGATTTAATCTTCGTTTATTCTTATCTACCATTATTGGCCACCAACGACGACCACCAGTTTGATCACGAATAAAATCATTATTATTTGTAGAAGCTATAAATATACACTGTCTAGGAAAACGTTCTGTACGTCTACCATATGCAGGTCGAAAACTGTCTTCACGCTTAGTAATAAAATGCTTTATTTGTTCAACTTCAGCTTTACGAACTGCCGATAATTCCGCAAGTTCAATAACCCAAAATCCTTGAATCTGTTCCATACCTTCTTTACCAATAACTGTACTCATACTGTCAGAACTCCATTTTTTGCCAATACGACCAATAATATAAGATTTACCTATACCTTGACCGCCAACTAACGTTACTACATAATCAAATTTCGTTCCTGGATTAAACACCCTAGCCACACCTGCACAAAACATCTTTCTAGTCATTTCACGATTAAGCTTCGTATCTTCGGCTCCTAAATAATCTATGAATAAAGTCTCTACTCGATGCTTACCGTCCCATTTAATACTTTTTAAATATTTTTTTACTGGATTAAAACTATGTCTATGAATAATTTCTAATATAGCATCAGCGATTATATCCTTACCTTTTATGCCATATACATCAGATATATAATTTCGCAAAGCACTATCATCAGCGTCAATCCAATCACTAACATTATTATCTTTACGCCATACTAATTTATCTAAAACAACCATTCTATGAGCAAACTCATCTAAAGCAAATTTACCTTTTAAATTAGGATCATTTTCTAATATTAATTTCACATTATGAGGCGTATTTTCATATCCGCCCCAACGATTTATATCCATCTTAGCAGTCCATTTTGTATCAATATCATCTAGGACCTCAAAATCAGTTTGTACCTCTGCTAATCTTTCTTTACCGATAGTTTCTTTTACTTCTTCATCAGCTATAGCTAAATCTTGCATAGCTTTATAACTTGGCAATCTTCCCGTTGGCGTGCCCTCTGAAACTTCATCATCTAACTGTCTAAATTTATGCAGTCTTACCATATCAAAAGCATTTAATAATTTTCCACAAGCAGGGTCGGTACTATGATGACTGTAGATAAAACAATTATTATAAACAATAGCACCAGCTGATGTACTTCCCTCAGCATAGGTATATCTATCATCAGTACCACATGGTACATATATATCAGATAAATATTTTTCTATAGCTTCTTGAATAGTATACGAGCGACAAAAAGCACCGATAATTCCTTTTTTACTGAGTGGATCTTCCTGTTTATCTACCGTTCTTTTGATATCTACTTGAACTCTACTACTCACGGGCCAAAAACTTTGGTCTTGCCAATTATCATATCGATTTAAATATTCATCAGCATCTACCCAAACCCCATCATTGTATTTGAAAATAAATTCACCATCTTGACTAGTACTAGGAAAATACATCAATCTATGCGGTTGATATGTGGTATCATCAAATAAATCAATATCGATATCATTTGCTATCATACGACTTATTGCTTGATATTCATCTGGATTCACAGGACGATTTATCGGTATGACTAATCTATACCTAGGTTTATTTTTACTATGCTTATGCGTACTATAAATACAACAAGCTACATTACCTATCGTAAAAAATAAATTATCCCAAAAATCATTAGTGGCAAAATCAGCGTCCAGTGTTATAACTGAACGCCATTGTACATTTTCAGCGACTCGCCTACCTTCTTTTAATGCCCCACCTACAAAACCGCCAACATCTTTAATATCATCTTGCTTTGACTTAGCAAATGATTTATATTCAGCAACGGTCTCCCCTGTTCTTCTAGTTTTTGACAATTTAAAAAGAAGTGTGGACCATGATAACTGTTTATTTTTCCATTTCTTTGATTTTCTACTACTAGCTACAGCAATAGATACTTCTCCGTCATATTTTAACTTAGACAAATTGTCTATGTTCAAAGCGGTATTTTGCATTATTAATTCACGTCCTTACACCGCCTCTCTTTGCGGTAAAATTTGTTTTTCAGGTTTAAATATATCGCTGCAATTATCATAATTAATATTAGCTTTATCAGCCCATTTAATAATCTCATCATTTATTTGCTTATTATTATGAGCTGGTTTATTAGCAAATAATTTTGCTTGTATTAGCTTATTATTTTGCACCTCGATACAAGCTTTTAACTTACCTTTATCGTCAGACATTAAAACTATATTTGATTTACCTGTATAAACAGCATCAACATAATTACCCACACAATTTCTAAAAATTTTGCCTATATTGCGAAGCACATCTGAATTCTCAGGTAAATAAAATTTAATACTATCAAACTGCATAGCTAATCTTCTACAGATTGGGTCATTGATATTAAAAGCTCTAAATGGATGTTCCTGTTTATAAATAGCTGTTACTAAATAATCATGTAGATTAGCAGGAGCCGGTTTTTCTTGCCAAAGTGTAGCTTTATCTTTCAATTTAAATATCATATAAATAGCGTCTTCACATGAAATTTTATCTTGAGAATTATGCCACCAACGCATTAATGCATTGATATATTCTATTCCCCAGTTACAAGAAATTAGTGCTAATTGATTTAATAATGTGCGAATATCTCGTCGCCATAAAAAATCAAATTCCAAACAATTATTAATATTATTGAAGGTATCTATATTACCTTGAGCTATAGTATAAATTTGTTTATGACGTAATAATAAAAATGGTTTATCTTTTACTAATCGTCTAATCGCAGGCTTATTTGGTAAATTTGCTATTTCTAATAATCCTGATATTGTATCTTTTGCCTTACTTATGATTTTCAATCGTTCATCTGATAAATATGCATCATCTAAATCATAAAAATTTCTATCAGCACTACCATAATAAAATGGATATTTACGATATATATAGTTATAATCAATAACTGATAAATTATTTAAGTCTGTAAAAGCCAATCGATAAGCTATATTCAGTATAGGTTTTATAAAATAACTGCCTTTATTTCCATGACATACATACATTGATTTTATTTTAAATTTAAGTTTAGACTCTAACTTTTTGGATAATCTCTCACGAAGTAGTTTTAATATTTTTTTAAAATCTCCCGCATATATACTTGTAATATGTCTATGATTCAAAAATTTTAAATTAGTCTCCCTACCAAAACTTGTGTCAAAGATATTACATAAGTTATAATTAATAATAAGTTTATGATTTATATATCTTTTATAAATAGCAGTCCTTTGGGCTACATTAAAGGATATAGTCTCTTTATATAGTCTGTGATGAAACATATATTCGCTATCTTCATCACAGACTATTTCTTTACCTGATAAAGTCAAACGTAAACTATCTTTATACTCCTCAAGACAAATTCTCATGCTGAGCGGGGAATACTCCCCGTCAGCCATAAAGCTAAAATCATTTTTTTGCGTAACTTCTGTAAAACGTGAACCACATTTAGGGCAATATATAATCTGATCATTTGGTCGCACACCATAATAATTTCCTACACCATCCCATAAGGATTTAAAACTATGACCACAACTAGAACAATGATACATATTCGTAAACTTATTACCATTATTTAAGCTTTTTAAGCCACCTTCATAAAGATAAAATAATTTCGGCATATATAAGTCATATATTCTCAAATTAATCACCTCAATCCCAGATATCATCATCGTCTTCTTCAGTTATTGGTTCAGGTTCGGTCTTTTTTATAACTTCTTTTTTATCTTCAGATTTAATTTCTTTAGCAGCAGCTTTTATTTTATCGGCTTCTTTTTTAGCTTCAGCTTTTTGCTTTTCATCATACATATCACACATTTTTATAGTTTCTTCACAAGCTTTATACATACGTTCAAAATAATCTAAGCTATTGACAAAATTCTTATCATTTTCTTCTATTTTTAATTCAGCACGCAATTTTTTAATTTCATCAAGTTCCTCAATTTGTTTTTCCATAAATTTTTTTAATTGTAATGTATTTATTTTTTTATCAGCCATTTTTATTACTCCTTTAATTAACATCAACATATAATGTACGGAAACTAATCTTTCTTATAATACTTGGTTATATAACCATCAGCATTTAAAATTAACTCCGGCGCCCAATCAATAGCAGTTCCCATTATTTTATTAGCAAGTTCTAAGGATTTATCTATACCAGCAGCAACACAATCAAGAATAACTTCATCATGTACATGCATAACAATATTAAAACCTGCCTGTTCTAATCTAATCATAGCGACTGCTAAACAATCTCTAGCAATTGCTTGTACTATATTTTCAGTAAGTTTTCCACCATAAGTTTCTAACCTTTCCCATGTACGAGATACCTGATTTGTACCTTCATATGTGATTTTGTTATTCTCAACACGAGGTCTAATATATGTTAATTCTCGCCCTGAAGGTAAACATATACGAAGCATACCCGCTCTATAATAAAAAGCCATATTATGATGAATTTTCACTTTTGTTTTTTCATTTATAGCCTGTTTAGCTGCTTTATCCACAATAGACCATAAACGAACAATATTTGGACTAGCTTTTCTCCATTTAGTTACAATATCGATTAATTCTTCATCAGTAAGCCCCATTTTATCAGCACCCATAGCTTTTAAAGCTCCCATACTGCCCTGATAACCTAAAGCAAGTTCAGCTATTTTCCCCTTTTGTCTAAGTTCACCATTAATACCATGTTTTACCACTGGTACGTGAAACATCTGACTAGCCGATGCACAATAAATATCACCGCCATCAGCAAATACTTTCATACGCCAATTTTCTCCACTAAGCCAGGCAATAACTCTAGCCTCAATAGCTGAAAAATCAGCTACTACAAATTTATTCGATTTAGTCGGTATGAAAGCAGTTCTTATTAATTGAGATAATACATTTGGAACATTCTCATAGAAAATTTCAAATGTTTCGGCGTCATCATGTTTTAATAATTCTCTAGCATCGTCCAAATCACTCATAGAATTACGAGGTAAATTTTGAACCTGTACTAATCTACCTGCCCAACGTCCAGTACGATTAGCACCATAAAACTGAAGTAATCCTCGAATTCGTCCATCAGCACATTGAGCATTCTGCATAGCTACATATTTTTTTATTGAAGTCTTAGATAGCAGCATTTTTAGCTTTAACATATCTTTGACTTCTTTATTTTTTACTATTTTTAAGAGTTCCAATACCGTAGTTTTTGTGATTTTAGAGGGAAAAAACCCTTCCTTTTCCAGTATCCAATGCTTTAGTTGTTCTGTAGAATTGGGGTTATCTAGATTAGATATATCTTTAGCTTCTGCTGAAATTCTATTTCTAAAATCAGTATCAACTTCTACAGCTTTATCAGCTAAGTGTCTATCTAATCCAATACCTCTATCATTTATTTGTTGGTCTAATACCCATAAATTTTGTTCAAAATCTGTAGGTTTGAATTTAATCATTTTCTTACGTAAATAGCGTTCAACCTCTACATCACGTTTATTATATTCTTTGAATAAATTCCAATTTTGTATATCATGCTTTGGTAAATTTCTTGTTCTGCCACCATTAGTATTAGTCGGCTTACAAGGCTTCGAAAATTCCATTATTAATTTTCGTCCAATATTCATTTTGGCTTTATCTTCAGCTAATCTAAAAATTCGACAATCCTCAGCAAGAGAACCATACAATCCTAAATTCAAAGATAACACCATAGTACATTGCCATTGTGCCGGGTCTAAAAAATAATTATCATCATAAAAACTATTAATTGTTTCGCCACCAAATAAATAATGACTTAATAACACTCTCTCAAATTGAGCATTATATGCTGTTTTTAAAACCGCAGGGTCGATTAAATCTCTTAAAACCTGTTCAGGAATATCTTCACCTTGAGCTAAATCTATAACATTAACCATTTCATCATCATATGCATAGCCAAATAATAATATTTCTGCTTCTTCAGCATATTTGTAGACCCCAACTTTTTTTAAGTCGAGGTCACAATATGTTTCTAAATCAATAGATAATGTTCTCATAAAATACCTCCTAATAAGGCTTTATTCAAACATATCCTCATCTTCGTCATCAGTATTTGCAAATTCTGTTTCAAATTCGTCATCATCTAATACTTCAAAATCATCTTCCGGATTAGACGCACCGCCTAATGGCTCACCATCTTTTACTTTTTGAATATTACCTAATCCAGCAGCAATACCTGAACCTGCATCTGTTTTATAAGCATAAAATGTTACTGATACATTAGCATAACAACCACTATACACCGCAGAACGGTCAAGAATAGGTTTTATTTTTCTATCTACAATCTTAGGTGCAGTGTTGGAATTTGCGTTTATAAAGTAGCATCCTTCATATGCATCATCATCAAAACGGTCAGTATCTCCATCTCGAAGAGGTACTTTTAAATTAGGTGGAATTTTACCATTTTTATTCACTACTTTAGATTTACCTATATTTTTAGCAGCTTCTATAGCTCTCTTTATTTCAGCTATTTGTTTTTTATCAGTTTTAGGAATTATAAGTGACGCACCATATTTCAAATCCCCATTTGGTGTTTCTTTTGGTTCCCAAATATTAGCATAAGAAAGCCTTACATTCTTTAAAGTTAACTTTGTATCATTCATATTCATAATCTCCTTTAATCAAGTATTTCAAAATCATTTTCAGGGCTATTATATTCAGGTCGCGGGTCATCAATATTAACAAGTGTAGGTTTACCAGATATTTTAGTGATTAAATCATCAAGTAAAATACTAAATGTTTTTTTTCCTAATAACTTAGTCAATTCAGTTATAGACTTTAATTCAGGTTCTTTCATAAAGTCAGATGAATCAATATTCGCTTTTTGTAATCTACCAATTACAGCATCAATATCACTATATTTTCGAGAACTTTTACCTTCTACTAATTTATAGCCTGGCCATGTCCTACCTTGTAGTGCTTCAGATAACGCATAATCTTTTATTTGTTTGGCATAATGAATAAGAGGTTCTATCCTATTCAATGCATCAGCCATTTCTTCATCAGACATAAATTCAGGATCAATAAAATCATACTTTGCTACACTTAAGCAGTATTCAGAGTATTTTTTACAACGCAATGAAGCCCTACAGAATAAACACCACTTACCAGCATTGAATTCTCCTATGCCATCATAGGCAAGTTCAGCAGTTGGTTTTACAATATTTTCTCCCCATTTAATCAAATCTTTTACTGATTTTTCTTGACTAGATATCCCACCATTACGTGGCTGAAATATAGTCATTTGGATAGTATCAAAATCATACATAAAACCAAAATTACTGATTATACCTAAGGCATACATCTGCATTTGTGTATTATCAATAGCACTGACAGCTACACCTTTACCATATTTTAAATCTACTATTTCTACATATTTATCAGTAATAATCACTAAATCTCCTATACCAAAACCCTCTTTTGCCCATTCGCTATAATCAATCTTTTCTTCTATTGCTATATAAGCTGTTTTATCTATGCTTAATGCTGTATTAATTTTCTCTATACAAATATCTATATATTCAAATACATAATCAAACATTGATTTATTATAGAACTCTTGATTTCTAAATTGTTTTGGTAGGGTAACATTGGTATGATTATGCTTTAAATAATACTTTAGATAAAATTCTCCGATGGCATGAGCTAATGTACCTTCACGTGCAGCTGCTGTTTCTTTGTCAGGATATGTTTCCTCTAATCGGGCACTAGGTGGACAAGATAGCCACCTTTTACTACCCGATGCACTCAATAAGGCATGTGCTGGCTCGGTCATTCGCCAAGAACTTCCTTTCTAAATTCATCTATCTTGTCAATTGGAATATCACTTAATTTTTTTAATTCCCATTTGTGTAAAGTATCTTTCATTCTCCCCATCAATGTATCATCTGATTTTTTGGCTTCCATTAAATCTTTTTTTAAGTTATCTCTCAATTCTTCTTCGCTCAATTGAGGTTTAGTGCTATCTTCTTTTACTTCTTCATCAGCTAAAGTTTCATTTTTTACTTCACTTTTCTTTGCCTTTTGTCTAGTAACTTTTTTTACTGGTTTTTCAACAATTTCTTCTTTTTCTTCAGTTGCAACATTAACCACTGCATTTTTTGTATTTGCTTCTAAAGCTTTCGCTAATGCTCCTATAGCTTGTGCTAATTGTTCAGTTCCTTCAATTGTTACTTTTACATTTAAATCCATGATATTAACTCCTTTTATAAATTAAGTTTTTATGGTAGACTTTAGTTAATGTTTTTTTATTTGTGCTGATTAGCCATGTGCTGGTCAGCTTTTTTTAATATGGAAAAGAATTTATTAATATTATCTAAAACTATTGGCAAATCTTTAGGTTTAAAAATGCTGGGCGTTAATTTAATAGCAATCCCCTTTTTCTCATTCGTTTCATAGATTGTCTGCATATTCTCAAATCCTTTGCATATAGTTTTCATATTCTGAATAAGGTATACGTGTAATACGTCCATCTCTTTTGGCTTTTATTACTCCAGTACGTACTCTTTCATAAATAGCTCCATAACTTACTTTCGCTTTTTTAGCAAATTCACTTATAGTCAATGGCCCTTTTTCTATATCATTTAGATTTTGTTGTACCTCTATGACTTCTAAATGTTCTTGCTGAACCTTTTTGGCGATATTAATTAGTTCATCAATCTCTTTATCTAGATTTTCTTTCAAAGCTTCTAAAGCTCGAATTTTTATTTCACACTCTAAATTCCAATCAGGCATATACATAATCTCCTTTCAATTTATTTGGTTGCTACCCATAGATAAGCTATAAATTTTGATACAGCGGTTTCATCAATAACCCACCGCCAAGCGTTCGTTACAATAAATAATCGATGTGTAGTATACGCCCCACAATATGATGTATTAGATTTTTGGGGTATTTCTAATAAGCAGTTTCTCATTATTATTTAATTGTTTTTTATATTGTGGGGTATACACCACACACCGACTATAGGGTTTAATACATAGTAATAACTAGACTAAATTTTTTATGTTATAATCACTATAGAAGGAGGTGATTATAATGTATATTAAAGTAAAAGCTACAGGTTCTGATTCTCTCATTACTATACCTAATGTAACTCTTATTAAAGAAATTCAATCCGATGATGTTCGAGAATTTACAAATTTTGACAGCCTTAATTTTTTAGATTCTTGTGATTATATTTTTGTTGGTTCTTTTAAATTACACATTAAAGGTAGTAAAATTGATTTTGTAGTCATTAGAGATTAAACATTTTTAAATTAAGAGTACAGTTACAGCTGTACTCTTTTTGAATTTCAATGATATCTTTAATCATATTTTTAGCCTCTAAAGAGCTACTTACTACTGCATTTATACTTAAATTAAATGATGTATTAGGTTGTTGTTCATTAATTTGTTGCTTGAGTTCGGCATTTTCTTTTTCTAATTCTTCATATGATTTCACCTCATCGCCTCCTTATAATCTTTAAATAATAATCTTTCATTCATTAAATCATCCCCTTTACTTTTGACTTGTATTTCCGTCAATTTTCTTCAAAAAATTAAGGTTTATATCTAGTATAGACCCTAATTTTGCTAATAACTTTAAACTTGGAGTATATCTCCCTCTTTCTACATCAGCATAATAAGCTCTTGAAACATCTGCTTTATTAGCTATTTCTTGTTGTGTCATATTTTTCTTTATACGAGCTTTTTTTATAACATCACCAATCATTTATTCACCCTCTCATTTATGTTATGTGTTTATTGTATTGTATTTCCGTCATTTTGTCAATAGTAATTCCGTCAAAAATGTATTATAATATATAAAAAGACGGAATTACCGCACAAAAAGAGGTGTAGAAGATGAATACATTAGGTACAAATATAAAAGAAGCACGAAAAAAAGCTGGTCTTACTCAAATGGAACTTGCTAAATTAACTAACTTATCAAGGTCATATATTGGAGATATAGAAAAAGATAGATATAACCCTAGCTTAACAACTTTAAAAGCAATAGCTAATGCTTTAAATCAACCATTAGATACAATATTAACAGATAATGATATAAATAATAATGAACCAACGTTAACAGCACATGATGAAAAAGATATAAAAAAGAAATTAGATGAGGCACTTGCTTCTATTGATAGCGAGGCTTTAATGTTTGACGGCGAACCTGTAGAAATGGACAAAGAAACAAAGGAACTCTTAAAAGCATCTTTAGAGACTAGTATACGTCTAGCTAAAACTTTAGCTAAGAAAAAATACACACCTAAAAAATATCAAAAAAATGATAAATCAGATGATTGATGGGAGTGGTTTTTGTGCAAAAAGTTACTCCTAAACAATTAATAAGCAAATACAAAACCAATAATCCTCAAGAAATAGCACAAGAGTTAGGTATTATAATCTTATTCGAGCCGTTAGGTGAAATAAACGGATATTATAATACAGCCTTCAGGCAAAAATTCATACATATAAATAATACCTTAGTAGAATCAAAACAAAAATTTACAATAGCACATGAACTGGGACACGCACTATTACACCCAAAAGCGAACACACCATTTTTAAGAGATAACACATTATTTTCTATAAATAAATTAGAAATAGAAGCAAATAAATTTGCAGTTGACTTATTAATAACTGATGAAGCTATTGCTGAAGTCAAACATCTAACATTAGACCAAATGGCTAATTATTTTGGCATTAATAAAAATTTAATAAAACTAAGATTAAAAATTTAACTATAATAAAAGAACATTTTTCCCAGTTAGGAAAAATGTTATAAGAATATAATTTAATATCTAAAATAAGGAGTTGTTATATGTGAGTAGTAAAGACTTTGAATTTAAAGAAAGTTATAAGGAAAAATGGTTTTTACGAAATTGGTTTATTGGTATTATGCTATTATTTGGTACACAAAATCCACTTTTTAATTTTATAGCATTTATTTTAGTCATATTTAAAAAGAGGTCTGCTTTTAAATATCTTACTAATAATTATCTAGATGTAAAAAAACAAAGTTATGAATTGCTAAAATCAGCAAAAAAACAAGCTGATACAATAGTTAATCAAGCCAAATTAGAAGGTAAACGTCAAACAGAAGCTTTATTATTAAAAAATGAAAAATTAAATAATCAAATAAATCATAAAGAAAAATTAATCCAAGAAATAATAAACGATGCTAATTCTCAAGCTCATGAAAAATTAAGTAATATTAATAATGAAATTGATAAAAAAGCTTTCTATATGTCAGAAATTGATAGATTAAAAGATGAACTAGATAGGTTGGAGAAAAAGCAAAATAATCGCATAAAAAAAATACAAAAATTAGATAGCATTCAAAAAAGTATCAATGGCTGTTTAAAAAAATATTTCGAATTTTCTCATGAACCATACGACCGTACTATTACTCTTCCAGCAGAATTAATTAATGATATTAACACTTATGCACCATCAGTAATTTTAAAATTACATAACATGGATTATAAAGAATTAAATACAGCTTTTAAAGCCAACGAAAAAATCATTACCGAATTATTAGAAAAATATGCAAATAGATATACCACTAAAACCAATCAAGCAATTTATCAATTAATGGTAATTGCATTACGTTCAGAACTTCAAAATGTACTTTATACACTGAATTATAAAAAACTTGATGAAGCATTAAATAACATTAGAGAAATAATTAATAAATACTTAAATATTGCAAGAAGTGGCAACCAAACTATATCATCAACATTAACTAAATTTATCGGTGAATTAGAAATTTTATTTATAGATGCTGTTAAAATAGAGTATGAATATTATGTAAAAAAAGAAGCAGCTAGACAAGAACAGCTTGCATTACGAGAACAAATGCGACAAGAAGCAGAAGAACGCCGTCGATTAAAAGAACAAGAAGAACAAATGAAACAAGAAGCGGCTAAATATGAAACAGAGATTGCCAATATAAATGAACAACTAAAAACTTCTGAAGACGATGAAAAGACTAAGCAATTATTAGCCAAAATTAAAGAATTAGAATCACAGCTTAATGACATAGATAAAAAGAAAGAAGAAATTACTAATCTTCAAAATGGTAAAGCCGGTTATGTTTATGTTATAAGTAATTTAGGATCATTTGGTGATAATATATTTAAAATTGGGATGACTAGACGTCTTGATCCTCAAGAACGTATTGATGAACTTGGTAGTGCTAGCGTTCCATTTAAATTTGATGTGCATAGTTTTATTTTTTCAAATGACGCTGTTCAATTAGAATCAGATTTACATCAAGCATTAGAAAATAATCGTGTTAATAAGGTAAATAATCGAAAAGAGTTTTTCAAGATATCAATAGATGACCTAGAAAATTTAGTTTATAAATTTGATCCAGCAGCAGAATTCAATAAAACTATGGTAGCAGAACAATATAGACAAACATTGTCTATTGAAGAAGAACAAACCCAATCTGCATAATTCCTTAGGAGTCATATTATGAAAAAAATATTACCTTTAATTCTACTAATTTTTTTATTAATTACTAGCTTATGTTCTGCTAAAGAATTAGATAAACGCTGGTATTGGTTTTTTTCTAATTCTGAAGTAACTGAATATGTAGATACCGAGACACTGACATATGATGCTAGTGATGACATCGCAGATTGTTGGATATTGCAAAATATTCCTAACGAACAAAAGAAAAGATTAATGCATATGAAGATACATTTTAAGACCAATAAAATACAAATATTTGAAATAGCTTTATATCCAATAAGAGGTGGTTCTGAAATTAGTCATAACAATGCTATGGGTGAATTTATAACTATAATCCCAAGCACTGATTACGAAACTCTGAAAAAAGTTGTTGCTGGTTTAGTTGATAGAGATAACAAATTAAACAATAAAGAAAATAACTCTCCAAAATATATAGATGATTCTAATAAAATGATAATACCTAGTAACGAAAAAAATCCTTTAGAACAAGCTAACCAAATTTTAATTAAAAGATATAAACCTGTAATAGCCATATCAAAATTCGATGAAAATGGCTTTGTAGGTTTAACTAGCGATAAAGAAATTATTATCTACAATAAGCCCAACGATATGATTGCTTCTGTTCCATACACCACAGAATACTTTTATTTAAAAAATAATTATGAGATGTATAGTAATGGCTCAAAAAGTTACGACCCTGTAATATTTACTATGACTGTAATAAATGACGATAAAGACAGTGTAGATGAAAATTTAGGGAAATGGCATGGTAATAATCATTTAATTCCGATGTATGTATTATATGATTTAGATAGCAACAATAATATAAAGGCAATTCAAGCTTATTCTGCGAACAGTTTAAATCCATCTCATTATCATGAAACTATAAATAACGGTACTTATGTATTATTAGCTAAAACTTTATTTACTCATGCTGATAGTTTAAATAAAGATATTGAGTTGAGAAAAATAAGATTTCAAAAACCATTAAATAATCATTAGGAGGATATATGACTAACGAAAATGACAGGGATAACGAAACTACTCCCGCAGAAAATAATAGTAACAACATAAACTCTCAAAATTTATATTTAGATATTATAAAAAATGAATATAATTTAGAAAATAATAGAAAGCAAAGTTTTGAAACAAGGGCCGGATTAATTCTAGCATTTTTAGCCACCTTATCTACTTTTTTATTTGATAAAGTAAAATTGAATTCATTATTTAATGCTATGACAAGTACACAGCCTTTTGTAGTTAATATTAAAATAATTGCTGGTATCATAATTTATGTTTCTCTAGGAATTGCTATTTTTAAAGCTATACGAATAATAACAACTAAACAATCTGGTGCAATTAATGTTGTTAGTATAAATACAAATCGTTTAAATAACAATTACCAAAAAGAAATTCAAGATTTAATTTTGGCTTATAGAGATATTATTATAAACCGAAGAAAAATAAATGATTTATCCGCCCAAAATCTAAGACATGCTATTTATGCACTAATCGCTTTACTTATTTCTATCATGATATACTTTTCAATATACTTAAAAGATTTATAATGAAAGGAGGTAAGCTTTATGAGTGATAATAATAACAAAAATAACAATTCATCCTATATGGAATTAATAACGGGCACTCCCAAATCTACTACATCTACTACAAATTCAGAAACTAAAAATTCTTTAGTTACTTATATTCAAGGGAGTATTGATCCATCTACTGCATCAAAATGAAATAAATAAGTAAAATGTTTTAAAGATAGATATATTTTAAAGATAGATATATCTATCTTTAAAACAAAAAAAACTATATAGTTTATTCCCTAAGAATATTATTCTATATAGCGGTTTTTCTATATTTTCTTTCATACTAAAATCATACATAGTAATAGCTAGGCATAGTGAAAGGGGAAAACTATGGCTAGAATATATAAAAAGAATAATTCATATTATTTTTCTATTGAGGCTGGTCGTGATGAAAACACAGGTAAACGCCAGCGTATAGTGAGAGGTGGTTTCAAGACCAAAAAAGATGCTCAAAAAGCTGCTGTAGAAGTTGAGTTAAAATATAATAATCACAAAATGATTGTAAAACCATCTGATATCACACTGCATGATTTCATGTGGAATCATTGGCTTGAATATCATAAGCAATTTATAAAAGAGTCAACTTTAAGAAATAATACTTCTAGATGTTTAAAAAGAATTGATATTTTCTTTGGCAAAGACCAGAAATTAAAAAATCTTACAGCACATCAATGTGTTATGTTTGCTAATCATTTAAAGGATAAAATAAATCGCACTTCTGCGAGAACTAATTTATCCTACTTACGTAAAGCATTAGATTATGCTGTAACAGTTGAAAAAATAATAAGTGATAATCCATGTGAAAATATTTCAATTCCTAAATTAACCATAAAAGAAAAAGAAGAAATGAAACTTAAAACTGAAAATAAATTGCTTTATTTAGAAAAGGACCAACTCAAAAAGTTTTTAGTGGCAGCAAAAACAGATGAAAAAGCATTTCCATATTATACAGCAATTTTATTATTATCATATACAGGTATGAGAATTGGTGAGCTTTTAGGACTACAATGGCAGGATATAGATATAAATCATAAAGTAATACGCATAAAAAATACGATATTCCGACCAGATAAACACTATATTATTCATTCTGCTAAAACTAGCAAATCAATCAGAAGTATTATTATCTCTGATAATATAGTGAAGCATCTGAAAGAATATCGTAAATTGTATCTTTCTTTTAAAGTATTAAATTGTAATAGATGGTCAACAAGCCCATATGATTTTGTCATATCTTCATTAATGCATCCTGGTGAGCCGGTATCTGTAAATACAATACAACGATGGATAGATAGAATTGCAACTAAAGTAAATCTACCGCATCTACATCCGCATATTTTCCGTCATACACACGTATCTTTACTGGCTGAAGCTGAAGTGCCAATTTCAGCTATTAGAGAACGATTGGGGCATTCACACGATAAAATAACAGAAGATATCTACCTACACGTCACTAAAAAAAATAGGTCTGAAGCTGCTACTAAATTTGAAAAATTACTCTCAAATTTGTAAAAGGCACCTAATTGGCACCTATGAAAAATTTTAAATTAACATCAATCGCTATAAAAGCTTATATTACAAGTGTTTAAGGCTGTTATATTTTTTATAACAGCCTTAAATATACATTTCCATAGCTAATTTATATTCGCCTTTATCCCTAGCCATTAAAGCAGTAGCTGCACATAATCCGCCACCTGCACTAGCACCAGCTACAGCAATTCTATCCTTATCTACACCTAATTTATCTGCATTTTTAAATAAATAACCTAAGGCTGTATAGCAGTCATTTAAACTAGCTGGATATTTATTTTCAGGTGCTAATCTATAATCTACAGCTACAACTACTGCACCTACTTCTTTAGCAAAGCGAATACTTTGCATTTCATCTTGTTCAGGCACACCAAATAAATATCCACCACCATGTATCCATAAAATGCCAGCTAAATTATCTTGTTTATTCACTGGCTTATAAATGCGCAAACGCAAATCCTTATCACTATCAGGATTTTCTACATATACATTATATACATTTACATTTTCATCTTTTGGCAAATCCTTAGAACCAACTAAATTATTGAATAAATCCTTATATCCTTGTACACCTGTTTTAGCAAAATCCATCTCGCTACTTTGTTTTAATGCTGGTAATAATTCTTTATCTGTTCTTGTTTCTGTATCTGATATATCTTTTGCCAATGCACTAGCAGACATCATCAAAATTAAATAACAGCATAATATTATTTTCATACATAATTTCATCTTTTATCGCTCCCTTTTATTTATATTATTTTTGATTAAAAATTACTTCCAATTTCACTTACCAATAAAAAAGAGAAGTAACTCTACTTCTCTTTCTCACCAACAAATACTACATTAAATACTTAATTACGTTAAAAAATTTTTAAGTAAATTTTTTATTTCTTATAAATTATCTTTAAAGAACTCTGTTAGTTTTGCAAATGGAATTACATCTGTTCTATCATATAAATCCACATGACCTGCATTCGGTACAATATATAATTCTTTTGGCTCTGCTGCTAATTTATAAGCATCTTCACTAAATTCTTTAGAATGAGCATCTTCGCCAGCGATAAATAACAATGGTCTTGGAGAAATTGTTTCGATATCATTAAATGGATAGAAGTTCATGAATTTCACATTACTTGTAAGTGTTGGGTGTGTAGTTGTATTTGCACTGTATCCTCTTGTAGTACGATAAAAATCATAAAATTCTTTTTCAATATCAGAAGGATTTTCACTCAATTTATCAGCTGTACCACTTGTATATTTGCGTTCTTGCCCTAAAAATTCACTATAACGCTGATTAGACGCTTCTTTGATGATTTCTTTTCTCTGCTCTACGCTTTGGCTATGACCTAAAGCACTTCTAGTAGCTGTACCCATATCATACATACTAACTGTAGCTATAGCTTTTAAACGAGAATCAATTTTTGCTTCGCTGATAGCAAAGCTACCACTACCACAGATACCGATAACACCAATTCTATCTTTATCCACAAAATCACGTGTACCTAAATAGTCAACTGCTGCACTGAAATCTTCTGCATAAATATCAGGAGATACGCTATTTCTTGGCAGACCCTCACTTTCTCCCCAGAAAGATAAATCCATAGCTAAAGTTACAAAACCTTGTTCTGCCATTTTTGTAGCATATAAATTTGCCGATTGTTCTTTCACCGCTCCCATAGGATGTCCTACGATAATAACTGGAGCTTTTTCATTCTGCGCTAAATTTTTAGGTACGAATAAATTTCCCACAACTGTCATATTATATTGATTTTTAAATTCAACTTTTTGCATATTTACTTTATCACTTTGATAAAAATTATCTGCACCTCTTGACATATCTGGTTTATAATTCTTATCGAAGGCACTTTTTGGTGCTTGCAAATTATCACTTGCTAACACCATATTCATATTTATACATCCCATTGTCCCTAGTGCCAAACACATGGTAATTGCTCTAACTATTTTTAAATTTTTCTTAAAGTTCATCACTAACCCACCTTTATATTTACTCACTTTTTTAGATTAATAAATAATTTTTTCTTTGCTTTCATTATAATTTACCATTTCTACTATATCAAATACTTATATTTAATAGTCAACTATACTTTTTAAGCATAATAAAATATAATATAATTCATCTATATTTTTTAATACTAAAATCTGGAGGTTTTTATGGATATACGTGTTTTAAAATATTTTGTAACTGTAGTTGAAGAAGAAAATATTTTAAAAGCTTCTCAAGTTTTGCATATAACACAGCCCACTTTATCTCGCCAATTAATAGATTTAGAAAAAGAACTAAATTGTAAATTATTTATCCGCTCCAATCGCAAAATTACTTTGACTTCCGAAGGTCTATTTTTATATAACAAAGCCAAAGAAATAATTTTATTACAAGCAAAAACAATTAATGCTCTGAAAAATTCTCATGAAATCATCAGTGGCGATATATATATAGGCTGTGCAGAAACAAATGCCTTTAAATTTTTAGCTAAAACCATGACTAAAATAAAAAAACACATAAAGATATACATTATCATATTTTTAGTGGCAATGCTGATACTGTAATCGAGCAACTAGATAAAGGTATCTTAGATTTTGGCTTATTGATTGATGCCCATGATAAACAAAAATATAATTTTATCACCTTGCCTGTAAAAGACATTTGGGGACTATTACTGTTAAAAAATTCTCCTCTTGCTGATAAAGAATATATAACATCTTCCGATATTTTAAATATCCCCTTAATATGTTCAGGTCAAACGATGGTCAGCAATAAAATAGCAGGCTGGCTCAATCAAAATTTCACTCAATTAAATATAGTTGCTAACTATAACTTAATCTATAACGCCTCTATCATGGTTCAAGAAAATTTAGGCTCAGCCCTTTGTCTTGCTAATCTAGTAAATACAAACGGCACTAATTTATGCTTCAAACCACTATATCCACCACTTGAAGCACAAATAGATTTAGTCTGGAAAAAACATCAAATACTCTCCAAACCAGCTCAATTATTTTTACAAAATCTTCAAGAATATCTACTTCACAATAAATAATACATTACTTTTTCCGCATTATAAAATTTTAATGATAATATCAGTTATTGAAAATCTTTAATAAAACCAAACTTTTCCCGCATTTTAGCATCTTTTTACGGTAGCTATCAGCAAAGTAAAAAGTGCGTGAGCGGGTGATTTCTTTGGTTCGTTTCTTTATCACTAAAGAAATAAACAAACACCCTATTTTATACTTACTTTTCTTTCATGAGCAAGAAAAGTAACAAAAGAACTCTACCTCCCGATACCAATTTTTCTTTGTCAATTATAAAATCATGACTATAACGCTCTAAACTCGCTTCGCTCAAACAGTAGAGCTAAATTCATAGTCATGATTTTATCCTTGCCAATAGCCTACGGCTACCGCAAAATTTGCTAACGTGAGGAACATTTGCTTATTATTTTTTATCTAACACAAAATAATACAAATCTTATATTACGAACATAAAATCTATATTAAAAAATCTTTAATAACACCAAACTTTTTCCCGCATTTTAGCATCTTTTTACGGTAGCTTTAGCTATTGGCAAAGATAAAAATATAGCTACGTTTTTAGTTCTACTGTTTGAGCCTTGCGAGTTTAGAACGTTGTTGATATATTTTTATCTTTGACAAAGTAAAAAGTGCGTGAGCGGGTGATTTCTTTGGTTCGTTTCTTTGCCACCAAAGAAATGAACATCTTTATTATTGCATTTTCTCTTTTTCCCTTTCATAATTATAATTAATAAGACTTCTACGAGGTAATAATTATGGACGGACAAAATATTTTTTATCATTATACATCAATCAATTCACTTTATAATATCATCATGAGTCGTGAGCTTTGGCTGACCAATCTAAAATCTTCTAACGATAAATCAGAGAGATATTATACTGTAAATCATATGCTCAAAGATATGGACGAGATTATAAATAATTCCACTGATGATAATTTCAAGCAATACCTATCATTATTGAAAAAAAGTTTTGAAACCCATAAACCTGACTTAAAAAATTATCTCAAAAAAAGTGATGGTTATTCGCTTAGTTTAACCGATAAAAAAGATAATCTCTCACATTGGGAAAGATATGCTTCTAGTTATAGTGGTGTTTGTATCGGTATCAACATGGATAAACTCAATGTAAACTTCAAAGATTATTCCCATTTTTCCATAACAGAACTAGAAAAAATTCTCTATAGCGATGCTGAAATCTTAGATAAATTATCCCATATCTGTGCTTGTTTTTACGATTTATTTGAAGAGCAAATCCGCAATTATAATGACCCTTTTCAAAAATATATCGAACAATATGGCTTTATCGTTTTAGTTATTGCCTATAATAAAGTCATGAACTTTGCTAAAAATAATTATTTTGCTGATGAACATGAGTTTCGTCTGCTTTTTTATCCTAAAACTTTGTCTATGAAGAAAGATTTTTTGAGCATGAGCCGTAATATTATCTTACCTGCTACGCTCAAACCTTTGCATGACAAATTCCATTCACTATTGCGAATGTCTTCCATTGAACAGACACATTTTTCTTTATTTAAAAATGAAATCCGCAGTTATCATAAATTATGTTTAGCTGATATTTGGGATAGTGAACTCATTCCTGAAATCACTCTCGGTGCTATGTGTAGACAAAATAAACAGGAATTAAGCCATTTTCTCAAGGCTAATGGCTTGAAAAAAACAAAGATAACTATTTCTAAAATTCCTATTAGATGATTTAGCTAATTAAATTTTATAGAAGGTGTTAATATGATTTCTATTGATTTAGGTGATATTACTATTCTTGATTGTGATGCAATCGTCAATGCTGCGAATAAAACGCTCCTCGGCGGTGGTGGAGTCGACGGTGCTATTCATCGCCGTGCAGGTCGTGAGCTACTAGCAGAATGTCGCACTCTCGGTGGCTGTGAAACTGGCGAAGCTAAAATTACTAAAGGCTATAATTTAAAAGCAAAATATGTAATTCATACTGTAGGGCCAATTTATTCTACTCAAAAAAATCAAGCTTCGCTACTTGCCAATTGCTATAAAAATTCTTTAGATTTAGCTTTGAAACACGATATTCACAGTATCGCCTTTCCTGCTATCTCCACTGGTGTATATCATTATCCACTAGAAGAAGCGACAAAAATTGCTATTTCTACAGTCAAAACATGGCTAGATATGCACAAAGATTATAAACTTAATATTATTTTCTCTTGTTTTGATGAAAAAACTTATAATATGTATCAACGATATCTTGAAGCTTAAAACTACATTTTCATATCATATTTTATTAAAATTTTGCTAGGAATTAGTATTTTGCTAATTCCTTTTTTATTTTTCACCTAAATTTTATTGCTAGTCTTAAAATCTAGTGATAAACTATTCTTTGTATTTTTTATCAGCTTTATCATATTTATGAAGTTTATAAAAAATTTATCACTTATATTTTATTTACAAAGGAGGTCTTTTATCATCTAAGAAAAATTATAGCTATTACATATTTTTTAATCGTTTTTCACTTAACAATTTAATATTTAACTAAAGGAGAATTACTGTTGATTGCATTAAAAGAAGCTTATAACGCTGGTTTATTCAAATCTGAACATTTAGGAAAAAATATCTCCGCAGGTATCGTAGTCGGTATCGTTGCTATGCCTCTTGCTATGGCATTTGCTATCGCTAGTGGCGTATCTCCTGCACAAGGTATTTATACTGCTATTATTTCCGCATTTTTCGTTTCTATTTTCGGTGGCTCTCGTGTGCAGATTGCAGGCCCTACAGGTGCATTTATCGTTTTACTCAGTGGCATTTTGATGCAATATGGTCTAGCAGGTCTACAAATCGCCACTATCATGGCTGGTATTATTTTAGTCTTGATGTCTATCGCCAAACTCGGTGATGTCATTCGCTTTATTCCTGCTCCTGTTATCGTTGGCTTCACTGCTGGTATCGGTGTTACTATTTGGGTTGGTCAATGGCAATCCTTCTTTGGTTTTCCGCCAATTGCTCACGCTGAAATGTTCCACGAAAAACTTTATTTGATGATTTTATCTTTACCACAAAGTCATATGCCTACACTTATGATTAGTTTAATCAGCCTTGCTATTATCCTAATCATGCCAAAAATTCCTATTGCTAAAAAACTTCCAGCACCACTTTGGGCAATGATTGTAGCTACTTGTATCCAATCTTATTACCAATTCCCTGGAGTTGCTACTATTGGCACTGCTTTTGGTGGTATTCCTCAAGGCTTACCAAGTCTTACACTTCCTGAAATATCTATTTCTGATGTATTTGCTTTGATTGGCCCAGCTTTTACTATTGCCATGCTCGGTGCTATTGAATCATTATTATCCGCCGTTGTTGCTGATGGTATGACAGGTCATCAACACAATTCTAACCAAGAATTATTCGGTCAAGGTCTTGCTAATATCGTTTGTCCTCTCTTTGGTGGTATCGCTGCTACTGGTGCTATCGCTCGTACTGCTACAAATATTCGTCAAGGTGGTACAAGTCCACTTGCCGGCTTAGTTCACTGCGTATTTCTAGTATTAGTATTATTCTTCTTAGCTCCACTTGCTGCTAATATTCCACTTGCTTCTATGGCTGCGATTTTATTCGTCGTATCCTACAATATGAGTGATGTACCGAATTTTATTCGCCTTATCCGTGTTGCACCTCGTGCAGACTCACTTATTTTGCTCATCACATTCTTTTTGACTATCTTCACTGATTTAGTAGTTGCTGTAAACGTTGGTGTCGTACTTGCTATTTTACAGTTCATGCGTAAAATGGTATTTTCTGTTGATGTCCATGCTATTCATCATACAGAAATTGAACCACAATTCCAAAAAGAATTAGAACATCACCCTGAAATGCTCGTTTATACTATCGAAGGGCCACTCTTTTTCGGTGCTGTAAGTGCCTTTGAACGTTCCCTTGCCCATATCGATAAAGATCCAAAATCTTTGATTTTACGCTTTGAAAGCGTACCATTCGTAGATTTAAGCGGTCTTAAAATGCTCAATGAAATCGTTAAACATCTTCAAAAACGTGGCATTGAAGTATATCTTTGCGAAGCTAATCCACAAGTTCGCCGTCATATGTATCGTGCTGGATTATTCCGCACATTAGGCAGAAAACATCTCTGGCGTAAATTCTCTACAGCTCTTGAAAAATGTGAAGCTGATTTAGCCGAAAAAAATAAACACAAAGAAAAATAATTTTTTACTTATATTTAATAATAAATACCAAAATACCTCATAATATTAGATTGTACTAATATTATGAGGTATTTTTTATCTCGCTAAATATGCCCCATCTACAGGAATTATTGCCCCATTAATATAATTAGAAGCATTTGATGCTAAGAATACGACAATCCCTTGCATGTCTTCTGGATTACCCCAACGTCCTGCTGGTATACGGCTTAATATCTCATGATTTCGCTTTTCATCATCAATTAAAGCTTGATTGATATCTGTTGCCATATAACCTGGTGCTATAGCATTAACTTGTATATTTTTACTTGACCATTCATTAGCAAGTGCTTTGGTAAGCTGTGCTACACCACCTTTACTTGCTGAATATGCTGGAACGGTAAATCCACCAAAAAAACTGAGCATAGAAGCTATATTTATTATTTTTCCACTACCTTGCTTTAGCATAACTTTCCCAGCTAATTGGCAAAGCTGAAATACTGTATTTAAATTAAGATTTATGACTTTATCCCAATCTTCAAGTGGAAAATCTTCAGATTTATGACGACGTATCATACCTGAATTATTCACAAGAATATCAAGCTTACCGTCAAAATGATTTAATGCTTCATCAAATGATGATTGCACATCTTGTCGTTTCATTAAATTTGCCTTGATACCATAAACTGAAAATCCCTGCTTACAAAGTTTTTCAGCTTCTTCTTTAGCACTATCACTAGAAGATATAATCACAACTTCTGCACCTGCATGACATAATGCCTTTGTCATGCCCAATCCTAAGCCTTTTGCTCCACCAGTAATAATTGCCTTTTTACTTGTCAGATAAAAATTATCCATAAAAGACATATAAATCACCTCATCTAATAAAATTCCCCCAATTTTATTTGCTAGATAAGCTGATGAAAAAATTTATTTTTTATATTCTTCGGCTAACTTTTTAAATAAAGGCAAAGATTTTTCAATTGTTTCTGTCTTTATGCAATAAGAAGCTCTGAAATGCCCTGGGCAACCAAAGTCGCTACCTGGAACTAATAATAAATCATATTTTTGAGCGCGTTTACAGAAAGCATAATCATCTGGTTCTAAAGATTGAGGGAAAAGATAAAATGCTCCCTGTGGTTTTACGCATTTAAAACCAGCTTCGATAAGACCATTGTATAATAATTTACCATTTTTTTCATAAGTGGACATATCGGACTCTTTACCTGCGCAACGAGCAATTACTAATTGGAATAAAGATGGAGCATTTACGTGAGTCAATACTCTAGCAGCTCCAGCAATAGCGCCATAAACCTTGCCAAAGTCAGCTACTTCATTTGGTACTACGATATAACCGATACGTTCACCAGGAAGTGAGAAAGATTTACTATAAGAATAGCAAACAATAGTATTATCATAGTATTTTGGCAAATATGGTACATCTACACCATAAGCAATTTCACGATAAGGTTCATCAGAAATCAAGAAAATTGGGTGATTATATTCTTTTGATTTTGCAGTCAAAACTTCTGCCAATTTTTTAATAGTTTCTTCACTATATACAACACCGCTAGGATTATTAGGTGAATTTACGATAATTGCTTTTGTTTTGGCAGTTATCATTTCTTCAAACTTATCAAATTGAATTTGAAAATCATCTATTTTGGCAGGAACTACTTTTAAACTAGCTCCTGTGGATTCTACAAAGCATTTATATTCAGGAAAATATGGAGCAAATGTGATGAATTCATCGCCTGCTTCACTTAAAGCTTTAAAAGTAATTGTAATCGCACCAGCAGCACCGCCAGTAATAAATAAATTTTTACCAGCGAAATTAGTACCAAAACGGCGATTGATATCTTTAGCTAAAACTTCTCTAACTTCTGGATTACCTGGAGCTACAGTATAACCATGTACAGCACATGGATCCATTTCATTTAAAATATCAATGATAGCCTGTTTTACAAAATCAGGAGCAGGAACATTTGGATTACCTATACTAAAATCATAGATATTTTCTTCTCCTACTTCTAACGCACGTTTGCGACCATATTCAAAAATAGTACGAATAGTAGATTTCTTTGTACCTAATTCATACATTTTTTCTGAAACCATTAAATCACCTTCCAAAAATTATTCATCTTCAGCTTCGTCAAAATATCGCATACTTGTTTTTTTCCATTCCTTCACAGAATAAAGCATAGTATATTGCTGAAGATTATTTTCTTTGGCCAATTTTTCTGCAATGACTTCACACTCTTGACGTGTATGAGCATGTATCATTGTATAAATATTATATGGCCAATCTGGGGTAGTATTTCTATCATAACAATGAGAAATAGATGGACATTGAGCTAATTTTTGTGCTATCTCATCTAATTTATCCACTGGCACTACCCATGCACAAAGAGCATTTGCACGAAATCCTGCTTCTACATGACGAAGTACAGCACCCATTTTACGAATTTTACCCTCTTCTTTATAAATTCGCAAACGATTTAATAATTCCTGCTCAGATATATTAAGTTTTTTTGCAAATTCTTTATAAGGTTCTTTTACAAGTGGAAATTCATCTTGCATAATTCTAATAATTTGTTTATCTAATAAATCCATTAGTCTGCCTTTCTTCAACAAAATCAAGTATTACAGCGTTTTTTCTATATATTTTTGCTTTATACAAAAAAATTTTATGAGTTCAAATACAGTAAAAAATTTTTCTAAGTCATTAAATATATTTGTAACTTTGTTATTCTATCTATAAGCATAAATATACTAAAAATAAATCATTTTAATTTAAATTGTACATTTATCTTATATTTTTTATTAGATACTAAATTCATCAATTTTTCTACGCCTTCTTGAGCTTTGATTTCATCTAATATCTGTTTTCTCTTTTCCTCGCTATGTGTAAGTAGCGTAAACCATAAATTATACTCGCCTTCACGTTCGTAATTATGTGTAGCCCCTGGATAGCGATTTATAAATTCAGCTACTTGTTGCATATAGCCTTCTTTTACTTTTAAAGCCACAAGCGTTCCTTTATACTCTAATTTTCCCGAATCAAAAAATGGCCCTATACGGCGAATATAACCATGTTCTTTTAAATAACGCAAACGCTCTATTACATTATCTTCTGTCGTATTTAAAATCTTAGCCAATTCCAAAAATGGACGCTCACTGATTGGCAAATTTCTTTGAATAATATTTAATAGTGATTTATCAAAATTTGTAAGCATAATAATAATCCTCGTTTATCAAAATATCTGGTTTTTATTGTAACAAACTATAGATTATACAGTCAAGTAAATATGAATATCATTCATTTTTAAAATCTAAATTAAACAAAAAGTGCCTCTAACATATGTTAAAGGCACTTAATTATTAATCAACTAACATTTCATAAATTACATTTAAAAGCTCTGCTCTTCCCTGTTTTTTCGGTGAAGAATAAGGTAAAATATCTATTTCTTTCACACCTAAGGATTTGCGAATTTGAGCTATTTGTTTATTCACTGCTCCACGGCTTATTTTATCAGCTTTAGTTGCGATAATAAGCACAGGAATATTATTTTTTATGAGCCAATCAAACATTTCTTTATCTGATTTCATAGGCTCATGACGAATATCTATAAGCTGGCAAATGAATTGAAGATGTTCTGAATGTAAAAAGTATTCTTCGATAAATTTTGCCCATTGCTTGCGATTAGTTTGAGCTGTCTTTGCATAGCCATATCCTGGTAAATCGACTAAATGAAATAATTTATCCTCACCAGTTTCATTAAATCTAGCAGTTAATTCATAAAAATTGATTGTCTGCGTTTTCCCTGGCTGACCGCTGACACGCGCTAAATTATGCACACGTGTCAAAGAATTAATCAAAGAAGATTTACCCACATTAGAACGACCGATAAAAGCTATTTCTTTTAAGCGTTCTTCTGGATATTGCGCTTTTTTTACAGCTGACGCAATATATTTAGCTCGGATAATATTTATTTTATCTTGAGCTTTTATTTTATTTGCATTATTGTCTTGTATATCTGTCTGTGTCATTTAATCCACCAACGCTACTTTTAAAACTTCATCTATAGTTTCTACAGGAATAAATTTCATCTTAGCTTTTACTTCTGGTGCGATTTCGTCTAAATCTCTTTCATTAGCTTTTGGCATGATTACAGTATAGATACCTTCACGATAAGCCGCCAAAGATTTTTCCTTCAATCCACCAATAGGTAATACTTTGCCACGAAGAGTGATTTCTCCTGTCATAGCCACATCAGCTCTTACTTTCTTATCTGTAAGTGCTGATACTATAGCTGTAGTCATAGTGATACCAGCAGATGGGCCATCTTTTGGTACTGCACCTTCTGGAAAATGTACATGAATGTCATTTTCTTCATAGAACTTTTCATCTATTTTTAATTTCTCAGAACGAGCGCGAATACATGTGAGTGCTGCTCTACCAGACTCTTTCATTACATCACCGAGTTGACCTGTGAGTAATAAATTTCCTTTTCCTTTTAAAACAGCTACTTCAACCGGCAAGATAACGCCGCCGACTTCAGTCCATGCAAGACCAGTGCAAAGACCTACTTGGTTTTCTTTTTCAGCTTTAGTTTCTGTATATTTTGCTTTACCTAAGAAATCAGTTATATTTTTCTTAGTGATGCGTACAGATTTTTTCTTTTCTGTAACTATTTTATAAGCAGCTTTACGACAAGCTTTAGATAATTGACGTTCTAATTCACGTACACCAGCTTCACGAGTATAATCTTCGATGATTTTGCTGATTACTTCATCAGACATATTCACTTGAGATTTTTTAAGACCATTTGCTTTTTTTACTTTATCAAGTAAATGTTCTTTTGCTATATGCATTTTTTCTACTTCAGTATAGCTTGGAAGCATGATGATTTCCATACGGTCGCGAAGAGGACGAGGAATATTACCTAAATCATTTGCTGTGATTATCCACATTACTTTAGATAAATCAAATGCAAGCCCGATATAGTGGTCAGAGAATGTACTGTTTTGTTCTGGGTCTAATACTTCTAAAAGAGCAGACACAGGGTCGCCACGATAATCTGACGCCATCTTATCCACTTCATCTAATAAGAATAATGGGTCTTTGCTACCTGCATTTTTTATACCTTCAATGATACGACCAGGCATAGCACCTACATAAGTACGACGATGACCTCTGATTTCAGCTTCATCACGCACACCACCCAAAGAAGCTCTTACAAATTTACGTTTCAACGCTTGTGCTATAGATGTTGCAATAGAAGTTTTACCAACACCAGGAGGGCCTACTAAACATACGATAGGCGCTTTTATATCTGGTGATAAAGCTTTTATAGATAAATATTCAATAATACGTTCTTTTACTTTTGTAAGTCCATAATGATGTTTATCTAAAGTTTTTTGTGCTTCTTTTACATCTATAGTTTCTTGATTTTCTATATCCCATGGTAAATCAAGTACCCATTCAATATAATTTTGAATTACTCCCATTTCTGGAGAAGCTGGATTTGTACGTTCTAAACGTTTTAATTCTTTTTCCAATGCTTCTGTTACATATTCTGGATAAGTATGTTCTTTCATTTTTTGGCGATATTCTTCAATAGCTTCTGCTATTTCATCATCTTCGCCCAATTCTTTATTGATAGCTTTTATCTGTTCACGCAAATAATATTCTTTTTGAATTTTATTCATTTGCTTATTCACATCAAAAACTATTTTATTTTCAAGCTCCATAATTTCTACTTCTTGTAATAATAATTTATATAGAGCTTCTAATCTGCTTTTTAAATCAACGATACCCAAAATTTCTTGTTTATCTTGATATTTGCAATTTAAATGATTAGTAACTACATTGCATAAAATTCCGCCATCATCCATAGCTACATTAACTGCAATCATGACTTCAGGTGGTATTTTATGACTAAGTTTTACCCAATCTTCAAATTTAGAAATACATGCTCTTATAAGCGCCTGAATTTCTTTAGTATCTGTTTTATCTTCTTCAATTTCTTCGACATCTACTTCAATGAATAGACCATCATCACGAAAATCTAAAATACGAGCGCGATACAATCCTTCTATCTGAGCACGCATAATCCCATTATTGAGTTTAGTTACATGCTGTACTTGACATACTGTACCAATCTCATATACATCTTCACGTTTTGGGTCTTCTACTTCGACATCTTTTTGCGCACTAAGCATAATCTGTCTGCCATGTGCCAAACATTCTTCTAGAGCCGCAACAGATTTATCACGACCTATATCAATATGTGCTCCATTATTTGGAAATAACACCATTCCTCTTAATGGTAAAAAGCTCAATGTACTTTTTTTCCCCACGAAAGAAATCCTCCTATGAGTATAAAATATTTATTATAAAAAAGAGTTGCTGCGGTTTTATTTAGCCTGGCAACAACTCTTTATTAATGGCATATTAATATCCTGTTACTTTGCTAAAAATAAGTTATTTTTTTACAGCTTTTTTATCAGCATAAGTGATTACAGGAGTTTTTTTCTTTTCAATAATCTCTTTAGTTATTTCACAAGAAACAGCACCCATTTTGGAAGGTATCTCAAACATTACATCACGCATAATACGTTCAATAATTGAGCGAAGTCCCCTAGCACCTGTCTTACGCTCCAAAGCTTCTTTGGCTATCAAATGTAAAGCTTCTTCATCGAAATGAAGTTTTACACCGTCCATTTCCAAAAGTTTGCCATATTGTTTTACTAAAGCATTCTTTGGTTTTACCAAAATATCCACTAGTGCATCTTCTGTCAAAGACTCTAAAGTAACTACTACAGGAACACGCCCTATAAATTCTGGAATTAAACCACATTTTAATAAATCTTCAGGTAAAACATTTTTCAAAATTTCACCTGTAGTTTGTTTGCGTTTACTTTTTATATCTGCACCAAAACCAAGACTTTTTTTGCCTAAACGTGCATCTATTATTTTTTCAATACCATCAAAAGCACCACCACAAATAAATAATATATTTGTAGTATCGATTTGTAACATACCTTCTTGATGAGGATGCTTTCTTCCACCTTGTGGCGGAACGCTAGCAATTGTACCTTCTAGGATTTTTAAAAGTGCCTGTTGCACTCCCTCACCAGAAACATCTCTTGTTATTGAAGGGTTCTCGGATTTACGAGCAATTTTATCAATTTCATCTATATAGATGATACCTTTTTGAGCTTGTTCAATATCATTATCAGCAGCTTGAATTAGTTTTAGTAGAATATTTTCTACGTCTTCACCAACATAGCCTGCTTCTGTAAGTGATGTTGCATCGGCTATAGCAAAAGGAACATTCAATATTTTAGCCAAGGTCTGTGCAAGTAAAGTCTTTCCACTACCAGTTGGTCCTAACATCAAAATATTAGATTTTTGTAATTCAACATCATCCTGCTTTGTAACTCTATTTATACGTTTATAATGGTTATATACAGCTACAGAAAGAGATTTTTTTGCCTCATCTTGCCCTATTACATATTGATTTAATACATCATATATTTCTCTAGGTTTTGGCAACTCTCTAAGTTCAACAGGCTCATTTTCATTAACTTCTTCTTCTACAATCTCATCGCAAAGCTTAACACATTCATCGCAGATATAGACTCCTGGTCCAGCCACGAGTTTTCGTACTTGTTCCTGAGTTTTTCCACAGAATGAACATTTCATTTTGCCTTTATTACCCTCACCGAAATTCAACAACATTCACCTCTTATCTACAGCTAATCATGATTGACTATTTATCACTTTTTTCTTCTTGTGGACGAATAATAACTTCATCTATTAAACCATATTTCTTAGCTTCTAACGCTGACATAAAATTGTCACGTTCTGTATCTTCTGTAAGTTTTTTTACAGACTGACCAGTATGACGACTTAAGATTTCATTTAAAGTTTCACGAATACGCAAAATTTCACGAGCCTGAATTTGAATATCTGTGGATTGTCCCTGAGCTCCGCCAAGTGGTTGATGTATCATAATGCGAGAATATGGAAGTGCATATCTTTTTCCTTTTGCACCAGCAGCTAAAAGCACAGAGCCCATGCTAGCAGCTTGTCCAATACATATAGTTGATACATCTGGCTTAATATATTGCATAGTATCATAAATAGCTAGCCCGGCAGTAACAACACCGCCGGGACTATTAATATAAAGGTGAATATCTTTATCCGGGTCTTCAGATTCTAAGAATAGAAGTTGGGCTATTACCACGTTAGCTACATTATCATCAATAGGACCACCTAAAAAAATTATACGGTCTTTTAAAAGACGAGAATAAATATCATAGGCACGTTCTCCACGTCCTGACTGTTCAACTACCATAGGTACATAGTTCATATCATTCACCCCGGTCAAAAATATTACATTTAATTTTTTAATTAAGCTTCTACAGCACTGTCAATGATGAAGTTAGCAGCTTTTTTGTGAAGTACAGTAGCTACTAAGTTACCAATGCTGTGGTTCTTTTTAATGATTTTGCTTACTTCTTGTGGAGTTGTACCATAAGTTGCAGCAAGTAAAGCAATTTCAGCGTTGATATCAGCGTTTTCAACTTTGATATCTTCAGCTTTTGCAACAGCATCTAACATGAGGTCAGTTTTTACTGCGATTGCAGCACTTTCTTTGTACTGTTCACGAAGTTTTGCCATATCCATGTTAGCATATTTTAAGTAAGCATCAAGGTTCATACCTTGGTTTTCAAGATTTACGGAAAGTTCCTGAATCATGTTGCTTACACGGTTTTCAACCATAACTTCTGGAATATCTACAGTGATATTGTCAGTAGCCTGTTTTAAGATTTCGTTACGGCGTTTAGTATCTGCTTCACGCTGTGCATTTTTTTCAATGTTTTCACGAAGTTTTGCTTTCATGTCTTCGATGGATTCATAAGAAGTAGATGCTTTTACGAATTCATCAGTGAGTTCAGGCATTTCTTTATGTTTAATGCTGTTAATTTTGCAATGGAATACAGCAGCTTTACCAGCTAAATCTTTAGCATGATATTCTTCTGGGAATGTTACATTAACGTCTTTTTCTTCGCCAACTTTAAGACCAACGAGTTGATCTTCAAAAGTATCGATGAAAGAATGAGAACCGATTTGAAGTGGGTAATCTTTACCTTCGCCGCCAGCAAATGCTACACCGTCAACTTCACCTTTGAAATCTAAAGTGATGAAATCATCGTTTGCAACAGTTGCACCTTCTTCAGCGTCAACCATTTTTGCATGGTGATTTAAGATATTTTTTACTTGTTCTTCAACTTGTTCGTCTTTTACTTCAACAGCGTCTTTAGCAACTTTTAATCCTTTGTATTCGCCAAGAGTAACTTCTGGAACAGGAGTAATAGTAGCTTTGAATACTACGTCTTTACCTTCTTCTAAAGTTACGATGTCAACCTGTGGACGGTCTACTGGATCTAAGTTTTCTTGTTTTAAAGCTTCATCAAAAGCTTTCTGTGCAACACGATCAAAAGCTTCATCTAAGATAGCTTCTTTACCGATGTTCATTTCAAGAATACGGCGAGGAGCTTTACCTTTTCTGAAACCAGGAATGTTTACACGATTTGCAAGGGATTTGCAAGCAGCTTTAATACCTTTATCAAGTTCTTCAGCTGGTACTTCAATTGTAAGTACTACCTTATGATTTTCAATCTTTTCTGTAGTAACGTTCATTGTAAAAAAAAACCTCCTGTTTAACTAGTAAACCAAAATTCTTATTGTATATGTTACTGTCATTCACCTTAATAGTCACAGTACACCTACTATACTAAATGAATGATATCACAATACTTTCATAAAAACAAGTCTAAGTACAAAAATACCCCAGTCTTATTGACTGGGGACCAATTTCTTATGGAGCGGAAAACGAGGCTCGAACTCGCGACCCTCACCTTGGCAAGGTGATGCTCTACCACTGAGCTACTTCCGCACTTGTCTTAACAACATAAATTATTATAAATGATAAAAAACAAAAAGTCAACACTTTTCATACTTTTAATTTATAAATTCAAACCAAATAATGCTTATAATGGATAATAATATCGTTAATGGAAAACCTATCTTTAAATATTGATTAGAAGTTACTTTTATCCCCTGCTTTTTGGCAATTTCAATAACAATCAAATTCGCAATAGAGCCAAAAACTGTCAAATTGCCTGCAATTGTGGATAATAAAGCTAAAGCTTGCCATAAGATTTGTTCATCTACAGGAATGTAATATCTTAAAAGTAATACTGCTGGTACATTACTTACTATATTAGAAAGCACTATTGCCATCACTGAAAACAGTGGTATTTCTTTCATATATTCTGGTGGTAAAAAACTATTTATTAAATCAAGTAAACCACTTTTTTCTACGCCAGCAATGATGATAAATAAGCCAATGAACATAATTAATAAGTTAAAATCTATATCTTCATAAACACGTTCTGGTTTTATACGAGCATTAATCAATAAAAATGCTGCCCCAAAACTTGCTGTCAATGATAAATCGAAACCAACTAAATAAAAAATAATGACAAGTGCTAATACAATTATTGTTTTACTCAATAAATATTTATGAATAATGCTATTGTTATCACTCTTATATTCAAAACTCACAGACAAATCATTTTTATATTTAAATGATATTGCTAAATAAAGCATGATTAAACCTAAAAAAGATATCGGTGCTGCTGATAAAAAATATTCTCCAGCAGGAACTTGAGATAAACTACCTATTAATACATTTTGGGGATTACCAATAAATGTACAAGCACTACCAATATTTGAAGCCATCGCAACCGCGAGCAAGTAAGGAATAGGATTTACCTTTACTTTCAAACATATCATGATAACTACAGGTGTGAATAATAAACAAACTATATCATTAATTACAATAGAAGATAAAATCCCTGACATAAAAATTACTGCTAATAATAAAGTTTTTCCTGTATGAATATGAGTGAATACTACTTTACCTATATATGTAAAAAATCCTGCTAATTTTAAATTGCTCACAACTACCATCAATGAAAATAATACTACAATAGTTTTGGCATCAATTGCTTGAACAGCTTCTTCAAGGGACAAAATACCGAAAGCTGTCATTAATGACGCACCAATAATAGACATACCAGCTCTATCTACCCTAAATACTGGGCTTTTACCTAAGGTAAATACAATCAAAGTAGCTAATAATATAAGTCCTGCCACTAATTCTTGAGCATCATGCATATTACTTAATCCACCTATGGTGAATATTACCAATACCATGACCAAAATAAATCCTACAATAAATTCTTGCATAAATGGTTTCATTTTATCACCTACTTAAATTAATAATTAATAATTTATTTTAACAAAAATAATAAGCTGTATCTTATTTTATTTATCATTATAACAAAAAAACCCAGTATTACTACTGGGATATTTATTAAATGGAGCGGAAAACGAGGCTCGAACTCGCGACCCTCACCTTGGCAAGGTGATGCTCTACCACTGAGCTACTCCCGCATTGTCTTGTTGCTTTAGTAAATGTATCAGCAACGTTGATTATTATATATTAACTTATATTAGATTGTCAACACTTTTTTTGAAAAATTTTTGTAAGTTTTTTATAATCTTTGTAAAAATTATTGGTAAAATGGCATTTATCAGTTATAAGTGGTATAATATAGTATATTTTTAGATAAGGAAGTGTTGATATTTGGATATTCCCGAGACGGATTTATTTATTGGATTAATTTTTATATTAATTTTAATAAATGCTTTATTTATTCTCACTGAAGTGGCTATTGCTGATTCTCATAAAAATCAATTAGAAAAAATGCTTGATGAAGGTAAAAAGAAAGCTTCTGAAGCCTTAAAAATAATTGATAAACCTACTACTTATTTAATTGCTGTACAAATAGGTAATGTTTCTTGCAATATTTTAATAGGTTTATTGACTGGCATTTCACTTGCACCATTTTTCATTCATGCTTTACAAGCGATTTTTCCTGATTGCGATAATTATATAGAGCCTATTTCTCTAATCATCAGTACTTTTATCATCATATTATTATGTTCTATTTTAAGTACAACCCTACCTCGCAATATAGCCCTTACAAAACCTGAGTATTATTTACTAACTCTACTTACACCATTAAAAATATGGAAAAAACTTTTATCTCCATTTATTAGTCTATTTACTTCTATAGCTAATACTTTATTATTGATTTTTGGCATCAATCCTCAAAACAATGATAGCGTTACTGAAGATGAAGTAAAAGACTTAATCGAAAAAGGTACGGAAGATGGTACTTTTGAAAAAGCTGAACAAGATATTGTTGACCGTATTTTCCATATGAGTGACCAAACAGCTTATTCTTTAATGACACCACGTACACAAATGATGTGGATTGACCTTGAAGATAGCTTAGAGGTAAATTTAAAATTTATTCAAGAACATAATCAAAATGTTTTCCTTGTAGGTAAAGATAATCTTGATGAATTTGTAGGGATTGTTTATGCTAAAGATATTTTAAATGAATTATTAGCTAATAAACCGCTTGATTTAGAAAAGCTCATGCATAAGCCAATGTTTGTGCCTCGTGCAATGGAAAGTTTTCGTGTTCTTGAGAAATTCCGTGAAAGTGAAATAAATGAAGCTGTAGTACTTGACGAATACGGCGGTGTTGTAGGTTTTATCACTATCTTTGACATCATCAATGAAGTCTTAGGTGATATAACTGGTAAACCTGTTGCTAATTCCCCTCAAATCATTCAACGAGATGAACATTCTTGGTATATTGATGGACTTTTTGATATTGACGATTTCAAAGAAAAATTTGATATTGAAGTATTGCCAAATGAAGACAGTGGACATTTCCAAACTATGGGTGGCTTTATTACTTCCTATTTTGGTTACATTCCTAAAGTCGGTGAAAAAATCATCTGGCATAAATTCCGTTTTGAAATCATCAGTATGGATAAAGCCCGCATTGACCGCATCTTAGTTACACAGATAAATAAAAAATAATAAAAAGGCGTTAACCTAAAATTTAGAGTTAACGCCTTTTTTATTTATGATGGTTTTATATTATGCTTTTTTACTTCTCCAGAGCCATAAAACACCATGTCCTGGTAATTTTAATCCTGATGCTTTGAAGTCTTTCTGTTTTGTCAATAATTCTTTATATAAGCCATCTTGTTCGTCAATCCATGCCATTTCTTCATATTCACTGAAATTATAAATACCAATGAATTTTTCATTTTCTGTTTCACGAACTAAAGCCACTGTGGATTTATTCCATGTATTTAAAGTATAGATATTGGCATCAGTAGAGAATACATCATATTGTAAACGTATTTTTTCCATTTTGCTAATACCTTGATATACTTTCGCCTGAATAGCATTATCTATTTTACGACGACCAGCTTTACGCCAGTTAAATGCTCCTCGATGAATATAACGAGAATCAGCTTGTTTATATTTATCGTTTTTATATTCCCAATCATTATATTGAGCTATTTCATCACCGCTATAAATAACAGGTATACCAGATAAGCTCAATAAGAAGCCATGCAACATTAAGTCTAAATCAATAGCTGACTGAATACCATCTTTATCTTTTTGTTTATCATAGTATTCTATACCACATAAAGAAGCTGTAGTACCGCAAAGACGAGCATCACCTAATGATTCATCATCATTATATAATTCGCCACAGCTGAAAGAATTTGGATATTTTCCAGTGAAGAAGTCATTTAAATATTTTTTATGCGCAACTTCTTCTATTCCCTGATATCTCAAGAAACCATAATCTAAGCCCCAACCGATATCATCATGACAACGTAAATAATTCTGGAAAATATATTGTTTTGGTAAAGAAGCTAAAATATCAAGTTGATGTTTTAATAAGCTTACATCTCTAGTAGCTACTGTATGCCATGTTGTTGCCATAGTAGTTACATTATAGAGCATATGACATTCTGGTTTTTCAATTGTACCAAAGTATGGAACTACTTTTTCAGGTGCCATTACTACTTCACCCAATAATAATACAGATGGGCAAACAATTTCTGTAATCATACGCATCATACGTACTAAAGTATGAACCTGTGGTAAATTACGGCAATTTGTACCTAATTGTTTCCAAATATATGGCACAGCATCTAAGCGAATGATATCTATACCTTGATTTGCTAAATATAACATATTGTATACCATTTCATTGAAAACTATAGGATTGCGATAATCTAAATCCCATTGATATGGATAGAAAGTAGTCATTACAAATTTATGAATATCTTCTAAATAAGTGAAATTGCCTGGTGCTGTTGTAGGGAATACCTGTGGGCATTTTTCTTCAAATAATCTTGGCATATCATAATTATCAAAGAAGAAATATCTATCTTGATATTCTTGTTCACCAGCTCTTGCTTTTTTTGCCCATTCATGTTGATTAGAAGTATGGTTCATTACAAAGTCTAAGCAAATACTTATTTTATTGCGATGACATTTTTTAGCTAATTTACGCAAATCTTCCATAGTTCCTAATTCTTCTTGAACATTGCGGAAATCTGCTACAGCATAACCGCCATCACCTTCATTTTTTGGAGATGTCAACAAAGGCATTAAATGGATATAATTTATATTGCTTTCTTGTAAATAAGGTATTCTTTTTTCAAAGCCTTTTAAAGTGCCAGAAAAATTATTTACATACATCATCATGCCGATGAAATCATTGCCTTTATACCAATTAGTATTTTTTTCACGTGCAATATCTAATTCCTTTAAATAAGCTTCCCTTTGGTCATAAAAGTCTTTTAAGTTTTTAATTAAATCATCAAAATAATTTAAAGGATTTGGTTGTTGCTGATACAATTCACAATAAAGCCATTTTAATTCATCATAATGTTTATGTAATCTAGCTTCAAACATATCTTCTTTTTTCACTACTGCTACTTTTACATCTTTTTTTACATCTTTATTTACAGCATTCTTTTTATTTTTCTTGCTCTTCATATATAAATCCCTCCATTGACATTTAAAAGAAAAATATCATATTTATTATTTAGATATTTATAGTTTTTATTCCTGCTAAAAAAAGAAGATATCCACAATAATTTATTATCTATTGTAGATATCTTCATTCTTTTAAGCTTATTCAAAAGCAGGAACTACTGCACCTTTATATTTTTCTTCAATGAATTTTTTAACTGCTTCAGATTTTAAAGCTTTCATTAATTTTTGGATAGCAGGTTTTTCCTGATCTCCTTCTCTAACAGCTACAATATTTACATATGGAGATGTACTATCTTCGATAATTAAAGCATCGCTAGCTGGTACAAAGCCTGCTTGCATTGCATAGTTTGTATTAATTACCGCAGCATCTACATCATCTAAAACACGTGGAAGCTGAGCTGCTTCAACTTCTTGGAATTGAATATTTTTTGGATTAGCTACAACATCTTGTACAGTTGCTTTGATATCGTTATTATCTTTTAAAGTAATAATACCAGCTTTTGCCATTAAAATTAAAGCACGACCACCATTTGTAGGGTCATTAGGAATAGCTACTAAAGCGCCATCTTTTAATTCATCAAGAGCTTTTACTTTTTTAGAATAAATTCCCATAGGTTCGATATGAACACCGCCAGCACTTACAAGTTTTACACTATGTTCTGCTGCGAATTCATCTAAATAAGGTTGATGTTGGAAAAAGTTTGCATCTAATTCACCATCATTTAAAGCTAAGTTTGGCTGTACATAATCATTGAATTCAATAATCTGTAAGTCAACACCTTCTTTTGCTAACTCTGGTTTAATCTGTTCTAAGATTTCTGCATGAGGAACAGCTGTTGCTCCTACTTTTAGCACAGTTTTTTCACTAGATGCAGTATCTGTACTAGAACCACAACCAGCTAAAGCCACTACTGCAAAAAGTGCAGTAGCAATTACTGCTAGCAATTTTTTCATCAAAATTCCTCCTTAATACATAAATAAAATTATTTTTTATTCAATTTTTTAGCTAACATATTACCTAAAAATTGAATTACTTGAACTAATACTATAAGTACAATAACTGTAGCCAACATTACTTCTGGATTAAAGCGCTGATAACCATAGCGAATAGCCAAATCACCTAAGCCACCGCCACCTACAGCACCAGCCATAGCAGATTCACCAATCAACACAATAATAACTGTTGTCAACTGTGCCACAATACTTGGCATAGCTTCTGGAAGTAATACACGTCTAATAATCTGATAAGGAGTAGCTCCCATAGATAAAGCAGCCTCTATCAAGCCATAAGGCACCTCACGAAGTGAAGTTTCCACTAGGCGAGCAATAAGAGGTATAGAAGCTATAATAAGCGGTACAATAGCCGCTGTAGTACCTATAGAAGAACCTACTATCAATCTTGTAAAAGGAATAATTGCCACCATTAAAATAATAAATGGAATAGAACGTACACAGTTTACAATCGCTGATAATGTTTTATTAGCTATACCTAATTCTAAAACTTGATTTTTACCAGTAGCCAATAATAATACACCAAGAGGAATACCAATAGCAGAAGCAACAATCATAGATACAGCTACCATATATACAGTTTCACCTAATGCCTTAGGCAGTAGCATGAGTGCGTCGCTGAACATATCCTATCACCTCCACTTTTAAATCTTGTTCCATTAGAGATTTTATCGCATCTTTAATCTGATCTTCTTTTCCATCTAAGCCGATTATCATTCTACCAAATTGTACCATTTGAATTTGAGATAAATCTCCAAATAAAATGCTTATATCTAATTCAGGGAATTTACGAATAAGACCTGCAATCACTGGATTATCTGCAGACTCGCCAATAAAAGTCAAGCGAAGTAACATAGTTGCATCTTTTATATATTCTTTATGCACTTTGCCATTGCGATAAGCAGCTGGAAGTTCATTACTGCTAAGTACGCTCATAAATTCCTTAGTAATAGGTTCTTTAGGATTAGTAAAGATTTCTAATACTGTACCATTTTCTGCAATTACACCATGGTCTAATACAGCAACTTTATCGCAAAGGTCTTTGATAACTTGCATTTCATGAGTAATTACTACTACTGTTAATTGTAATTTCTTATTTATATCTCTAATTAATTCTAAAATAGCTTTTGTTGTCTGAGGGTCAAGAGCTGATGTCGCTTCATCACATAATAATACTTTTGTATCATTAGCTAAAGCTCTAGCTATACCTACACGCTGTTTTTGACCACCTGATAATTGAGATGGATATTGATGAGCTTTATTTTCAAGACCAACCAATTTTAATAATGGTTCTACTTTAGCCTTGATTTCCTCTTTAGATTTTCCTGCTAATTTTAAAGGAAAAGCAATATTATCGTATACTGTAGAAGTAGACAATAAATTAAAATGTTGGAAAATCATGCCGATATCTTTTCTCGCTTCACGAAGCTGAGATTCTGTCATTGTTGTCAAATCTTTACCATTGACAATGACGCTACCAGAAGTCGGTCTTTCTAGCATATTTATGCAACGAACTAATGTAGATTTACCAGCACCACTTAGACCGATAATCCCATAAATTTCTCCACGCTTAATTTCTAAATTAATATCTTTCAACGCATGAACTGAACCATTTGGGGTATCGTAAGTCTTTACAATATTTTTTAACTTTATCATATCAATTATACACTCCAAATAATACCTTAATCTTATTAACAATGACACTATCATAAAAATTAAACCTTGTCAAACTATTATGCTATTTCTTGACATAAATTATAATAAACCGTAAAATTAAATAAGTACTTATAAATCAATAATTATATAATCAAGGGAGACTGCTATGGGAATTTTTTCAAGATTTTTACCAAAACGTAAACCGGTTGAAATAAAAAACAATGTTCCTAAGGAAAAAGAAGAAATCCGTAAAACATTTGGTGTTTATTGTCACAGCCATCATAATACATCTGGAAGTAAACTTTGTCCAAAATGTACAGCTTTGCTCACTACTGTAATGACGAAAATCAGTAGATGTCCATATGGTATTACTAAACCAATTTGCGAACGTTGTGACCGTCCTTGTTTTGGCACTAAACAAACAAAAGAATTTCGCTCTATCATGCAAAGCACTCAGAAAAAAATGTTTTTACGCCATCCAATGTTAGCGTTTAAACATAAAATGAAAAGCTGGGGCGTAGATTACGCAAAACATGAACAAGAGAAAAAACAAGCTGCAAAAGCTAAAGCTCGTTCCAAAAAATAATATTTTCTAAATTAATAAAAGCTGACCTAATAATGGTCAGCTTTTTATTTTACCAATTTATCTTATTGTTTTTTAAACATAGATTTTGGTTGTTTACAAATTGGGCAAACAAAATCTTCTGGTTCTTTAGTTAAATCACCTTCATAAATATATCCGCAAATTTGGCAAGCCCATGTTTCTTTATCTGTTATTTTTTCTGGAGCCTGATAAGTAGGTGCATTTTTAGGAGCTTTACCTTTGATTACTTCATGATAATATTTATAAGTCATTGGATTGTAATCAGAAGTTACTTTTGCATCTTGTACACGCGCTAAAATCACATAATGAGTTTCCATTTCTGTCATTGTAATAACTTCTGCTGTTATATGCGCACAGCTATTTTCATTTACTACAGGAAGTCTGTCCATATATTCCCAAGCAAAAATATCGCCATCAAATTTATCTGTATCTCTACCAGAAGAAAAACCTAATTTAGCAATTACATTTTGTGTTGTTTTTTCAGATAAAATGGATACAGAAAATCTACCTGTGCGTTTTATACAATCATAAGTATAGTTGTTTTTATTCATGCTAATAGCAATCACTGGATTATCGCTAGTGATTTGAATAACTGTATTTACGATACAACCTGTCGGTCTTTCTCCATCTAATGTGCCAATAGCATACATTCCGTAACTTAATTTCCATAATGCTGACATTTCCATAATTTCTTCTCCTTAACTCAATTCTAATAAATAATTATTATTAATTAATATCTTATTTAAATTTTAATACAATAATCCTCAAAAAGCAATACTTATTTACAATAAATAAAAAAAATAATAGAATATATCTATTATTTTCATATTTCAGGAGGTTCTTATGTCTTGCCAATTAAAAGGTACACTATTTATAGTTACAGGTACTATACTTTGGGGTGCTTCTGGTGTATTATCCCAACATTTATTTGTTGATAAAATCATCTCTGCCGAGTGGCTTGTTACTGTTCGTCTAATTTTGTCTGGTATTATTTTATTATGTATTGACGCCATCTTAAATAAAGGCGATATTTTTTCTATTTGGCGCACTAAAGACAAATTTCCATTAATTTGTTTTGGTATCTTTGGTATGTTAGGTGTTCAATATACATATTTTGGTACAATCATTCACAGTAATGCTGCTACAGCTACTATACTACAATATTTAATGCCTATTGTAATCGTATTTTACTTATTGTTCACCACTCATCGCTTACCTTCTTTTAAAGAATTATTTTCTATCTTTCTTGCTATGGTCGGAACTTTCTTTTTAGTTACTAAAGGAAATTTTTCCACTCTAGCTATATCTTTAGAAGCTCTTATCTGGGGGCTTGTTTGTGCTTGCTTTGCTGCCTTTTATACATTGCAACCTCGAACTATTATCAAAAAATGGCGTTCCACACTAATCATTGGCTGGGGTATGCTAATCGGTGGTATCTTGATGTCCTTTTATCAAAAACCATGGGAATTCAATGGCATATGGGATTTAGATACAGCTCTCACTCTATCTGCTATCATTATTTTTGGTACAGCAATAGCATTTTGTGCTTATCTTGAAAGTACAAAATATCTCTCTCCTACAAAAATTAGCGTTTTCGCTTCTTTAGAACCTTTTTCTTCTATTATTTTATCAATTATCTTCTTAAATATTTCCTTTGGTTTATTTGAATTAATTGGTGCTATCATCATTATTTTAGCTGTAACTATATTATCCAAATAAAAAAGCGAGAACTTTTCGTTCTCGCTTTTATTTATCTTATTATTTTGTAGTAATATCTTTACCAAACCATTTTTCGGAAATTTTAGCGATTGTACCATCAGCTTTCATTTCATTCATTACTTTTTGAACTTCATCACGAAGAGCTTGATTGTCTTTTGCAAATGCAATACCAAAATCAGTAGGTTCACCTACAACAATATCAGTTTCTTTGAAGGAATCAGCATGTTTTTGCATGTAATAAGTACCGATGAGTTCATCAGTTACTACTGCATCAATTCTACCATTTTCTAAATCCATGAAAGCATCAATGTAATCACCATATTTTTTTACTTCAGCAAATTGTGCAGCATAATCTTGGTTATTATCTAAGAAATCTTCTGCTGTACTACCGCTTTGAGTACCGATTACTTTACCTTTTAACTGGTCAAGAGATTTTATATCAGAATTAACTGGAACAAAGATAACTTGACGATTTTTCATGTAAGGATCACTAAATAACATATTTTCTTTACGTTTTTCAGTAATATCTAAACCATTCCAAAGAATATCTACACGACCGCTTTTAAGTTCAGCTTCTTTACTAGACCAATCAATTGCTTTGAATTCTACTGGACGATTAAGTCTTTTTGTTGCTTCTTTTGCTAAATCTACGTCAAAACCAACAATTTCATTATTTTCATCTTTAAAGCCCATTGGTGGATAACTATCATCTAAACCAATAACGATAGGTTTATCACTGCCACCAGTAGCAGAAGATGTTTCTTTTTCCTCACTTCCACAGCCAGCTACTAACATTGCGCCTAAAAGCATAGACATACATAGCAATAATACCTTTTTCATAAATATTTCCTCCTAATACGAATATATATTATCTATAATTGCATTGTAATACTTTAATTAGCTAAAGCATTAACTTGTTATATTGTAACAAAAATAAATTAAAAAAGCTATAGTTTTTTAGAAAAATTTTTAAAGAATTTTTGTTTTTTCAAAAACCATATGCTACAATAAAAAAACAATTTAAGAAAATTTAATTAAAGGACGTGTTTATATGAGTAATGAATATATTATTCTTTTAGTGCTTTTAGCCTTAAGTTATATTGGACATAATATGTCTGTTTTTTATGCTGTTGGTGTAATTTTAATTTTAAAAGTTTTCCAGTTAGATGCTCTAATGCAATTCGTAGAAACAAATGGTTTAAATTATGGCATCATATTACTTACAATTGCCATTTTAATACCTCTAGCTACTGGTAAAATAACAGTTCAAATGATGATACATAGTTTTACCTCTCCTGTCGGTATATTGGCCCTATTAGCCGGTGTATTTGCTGCTGTTGCTGGTGGCTCCGGTGTCTCTTTATTGAAGGACTCTCCAGATATTGTATCATCTCTTATCATTGGCACAATGATTGGTGTATTTTTCTTTAAAGGAGTTGCTGTTGGACCTTTAATCGCTGCTGGTATGACTTATATGGTTTTAAGTTTATTAAAAGTTTTTCATTAATATTGCAATATATAAAAGATAAAGGCGATACAAATAAATGTATCGCCTTTATTATTATTAAAAAGCCATATAGATTAATATTCTACCTATCCAAACTGCTAAAAGCCCACCAAATGTATTTAAGCCTACATTTAATACTACAGAAATGAAATCTCCCATACGCCATAATATTAGAGTTTCATTTGTAAATGATGAAAAAGTAGTAAGTCCACCTAAAAATCCTACTGTCAAAAATAAAGAAAGATATGGTGATGTTCCCTGTATTTTTTCTGTTAATAATGTAGCTATCATGCCAATTAAGAAACAACCTATTAAATTTACAGCTAAGGTACCATAAGGAAAATATCCTAATTTATTTATATATGTAGTGATTAAATATCGCATAGCACCACCCAAAGCACAACCTAACATAACAACTAATAAATTACTCATAAAAATCTCCTCACTATTTTATTATCTTTTTATAAAATAAAAAACTCCTGTTATATATATTTAAAATAAAAATATAATATAACAGGAGTCATTACTGTATCTATACAGATTTATCGGTGAACTCCATCACCATCTATTTATTTATAAAATAAAAAAACTCCTTGAAAACAAGGAGATTAATTACTAATGGTGGGCGGTAACAGGATCGAACTGCTGACATCTTGCTTGTAAGGCAAGCGCT
>OGMN01000053.1_pt1 | contig 124450 bp, 113 predicted proteins | sample 1573211 | NCBI WGS metagenome assembly OGMN01 (sample SAMEA2581876, study PRJEB24529) | metagenome | biome: Human gut stool | place: China | collected 2011
GACAGCAGATTTACAGTCTGCCCCATTTGGCCACTCTGGTATTTGCCCATTCGCTTATTAAGAACTCCTTAATTCTCTTATTGAGGAGGTTTGTTTCTCAATTGCGATGCAAAGGTACGACTTATTTTTGAATATGCAAATTATTGCAGAACTTTTTTTCAAAGTTTCTGCAATTTTCTTTTAAAGTCGACCATTTTTATAGCTGTAACGGCTCCTTCATCTCCTTTATTACCCAATTTTCCACCGGCGCGATCTTCAGCTTGTTGCATGTTATTGGTTGTAATCAGTCCGTAAATGACGGGCACGTCAGTTGTTGCATTCAGGTGGGCGATACCTTGAGTGGTGCCGGCACATACATAGTCGAAGTGGGGAGTATCTCCGCGTACTACACAGCCTATTGCTATGACTGCATCTACTTTGCCACTTTTAATCATTTGTGCAGAGCCATAAGTTAATTCGAAACTTCCGGGGACTGTTTGTACCAGAATGTTCTCGTCTTTAGCTCCGTGTTTCTTTAAAGTATTGACAGCACCTTCCAACAGAGGACCGGTAATATTGCTGTTCCATTCGGATACTACGATACCAAAACGCATATTTTCTGCATCGGGTACGGAATTGAAGTCGTAATCTGATAAATTATGATACGCTGTTGCCATAGTTTATATGAATTAATAAGGCACGGATTTCGCGGCTTTCACAGTTTATTCTAAGAAGAGAAACCGTGTGTGTCCGTGTAATCCGTGCCTACGATATGATTAAAAAATATCTTCTTTCTTATTTGATGGATGCACGTTCAATATACTTATCAATATCCATTGACTGATAAGAATTGAAGTACTTGTTTTTAATCAAAGTGTAAGCATTCACAGCTTCGCTGTTCTTACCCAACTTTTCATAAATCTGTCCTGCCTGAATCAGATAGATAGGGCTTAATGCCTGACTGTCTGCTTTGTCGGCTGCTTTCATCAGGGTAGCGGCAGCCTTGTCCAATTGCCCTGCCTGAGCATAGCAGTTACCCATTGTTCCGAGTAGAGCCGGACTTACCAGCTGATCGTCAGCGCTGAACTTATTCAAGTATTTCACTGCCTCTTCATATTTACCTAATTGTGCATAGCACACACCTGCGTATGCATTAGCCAGATTACCGGCTGCTGTTCCGCTGAATTCATCAGCTACCTTCAGAAAACCTTTGTAACCGATGCTGTCACCGTTCAGTGCAGTTTCAAAATTGTCGGCTCCAAAATATTGTTCTCCTTTGAATAAAGCTGCTGAAGCTTTGATTTCATTCGGCTCAGAGATGAAATGCTTGTAACCCATGAAGCCTGCAATGATGATTACAACTGCCGCAATAGCTCCCAGAATTCTACTTTTGTACTTGATAATGAATGCTTCGGAGGTACTTAAAGCCTCTTCCATATCCAAAGGGTCTTGAGTGTGTTTTTTTTCTGCCATTTTTATATTTACTTTTTATTATTTTTCTGCTATAGTTTTCGGACAGCAAAAGTAGTTCATTTATATGTATTAATGAAATTTACAGGCATATTTTTTTAGGTTTTACCGTTTTTATCCCTAATTTTGTGGCTTAAATCAAACAGAAAGTCTATGATACTGAAACGTATTTCGATATTGAATTATAAGAATCTGGAACAGGTGGAACTGGATTTCTCACCTAAGATGAACTGTTTTATTGGTCAGAATGGGATGGGAAAGACGAACTTACTGGATGCGGTCTATTATCTGTCTTTCTGTAAGAGTGCTACGAATCCTATTGATTCGCAGAATGTTATGCATGATCAGGATTTCTTTGTGATTCAAGGGTTTTATGTAACGGATGAAGGTGATCCGGAAGAAATTTATTGTGGTTTGAAACGTCGGCAAAAAAAGCAGTTCAAGCGTAATAAAAAAGAGTATACCCGACTGTCTGATCATATTGGTTTTGTTCCTTTGGTAATGGTTTCGCCGGCAGACGCCGAACTGATAGCCGGCGGGAGTGAGGAGCGACGCCGATTTATGGATGTGGTGATTTCGCAATATGATAAAGAATATCTGAATGCTTTGATACGCTATAATAAAGCATTGACTCAGCGTAATGTTTTGTTGAAGGCTGAAGTGGAGCCTGATGAGGAGCTGATTTCCGTGTGGGAGGAGATGATGGCTGTGAGTGGAGAGGTCGTGTATAAGAAACGTAGTGAATTCATAGCTGAATTTATCCCCACTTTTCAGTCGTTTTATTCTTATATTTCTCAAGATAAGGAGAAGGTGAATTTATCATATGAGTCTCACGCTATACAGGGAAACTTACAGGAAATCATCAAAGGAAGCCGGCAGCGTGACCGCATTATGGGATATTCGTTGAAAGGGATTCATAGAGATGACCTTATCATGCAGTTAGGGAATTTTCCAATTAAAAGGGAAGGCTCTCAAGGACAAAACAAAACGTATCTTATTGCTTTGAAATTGGCGCAGTTTGACTTTTTGAAGCGGACAGGCAGCAATACCACCCCTCTATTGTTATTGGATGATATTTTTGATAAACTGGATGCTTCCCGTGTGGAACAGATCGTAAAGCTGGTAGCAGGCGATAACTTCGGACAGATTTTTATAACGGATACCAACCGGGAACATTTGGATAAGATTTTGGAGAATATCGAAGGGAAATATAAAGTGTTTGGAGTAGAAAATGGCAGTGTTGCAGAACGGAAAGGAGATACAGAATGAAGCGGAATGATGCGGAACAAATAGGAGATATGATTCGTAAGTTCTTTCGTTTGAACGGACTGGAGTCTCCTTTGAATGAATATAGGCTGGTACAGGCATGGAAAGATGTAGTGGGACCCGCTATTGCCGGTTATACAAGCAACCTTTATATTAAGAATCAGATTCTTTATGTACACCTCACTTCTTCCGTACTCCGTCAGGAACTGATGATGGGAAGAGACTTGTTGGTGAGGAATTTGAACAAGCAAGTAGGTGCACAGGTTATTGTAAATATTATTTTCCGGTAATTATTGGTGAAGGGAAATCTTTCCTTTTTCCGTCCATACCTCGTGCATCGGTTTGTCAAATGATTCTGTCGGTATCTCGTCACTTACCTGAAAATCAAAACAAATACCCACATTATAAGAATGGAGTTGGGGAAGTAACCGGTCATAATATCCTTTCCCTCTACCTAATCTATTGCCATTTTTATCAAAAGAAACACCGGGGATGATGGCAAAATCTATTTGAGTGTAATCAGTAAATGCTTCACCTGTCGGTTCTTCTATATGGTAGGCTTCACCGGTTTGCAGATTTTGTGGACCTGTATAACGGCGGAGCTCCAGAATATCTCCTTTGACTACCGGCAGAAGGATGTCCTTCTGCCGATACCATTTCTCTATAAAATCATGCGTCTGTACTTCATCACCCAATGAGTAATAAAGCAATACCGTCTTTGCTGCAATGAAAAGCAGATGTTGTTCCAACTTGTTAAGCAAAGCAATGGAATTCGCTGTCAACTCTGTGGCGGTGTGACGGCTTTTTTCCTGTGCTATCTGCTTGCGCAGTTTCTTTTTTATTTCCTTCATCGTTGACTTTTATTTCTACGGTTTCTTCGGGAGCCTTAGGGAAAGATTCTCCTTTTTCCAATACTTCCAGTGCTTTAAGTACTGTCTTGTCGGTTTGGTTCAGGTATTGGATATAGGCTTCTATGCCCAACATGTTATAAATGATATTACCGTATAAGTTCTTTTCAAATAATTTCTGTGACTTATACATCAGGATATTGCGGCGTTTCAAGCCTTTTTTTTCTGCAAAGCGGGCGAATTGTTCCAAGATATTCTGACGCTTCAAGTACTGTAGCAAACTTGCTTCCGTATCATATTTCTGCAGCTCCGCACGATGGGTATCTGTGTATTGGAAAGAGAATTGAATGGTTAGGCCCCTGCTTACTGCTGCTGTATAATAGGAAGTAACTCCCGTTGTATCTTGGGGAACAAAAATATCGGGCATGATGCCGCCTCCGCCATAAACCGGACGTCCGTTGGCGGTGTAGTAAATAGTACTGTGGTCTTGCTTGATACTGTCTTGCGAGAAGAACTCACCGTGTTCGTAGCGTTTTACAAGATCCATTTCATAGTTCATATCGTTTCCTTTGACGTAAGGCTTCTGGATGCAACGTCCTGAAGGAGTATAGTACCGTGCGATAGTGAGTCGGATAGCCGAACCATCGCTGAAGTCGATGGGTTGCTGTACCAATCCTTTGCCAAAAGAACGGCGACCGATGATGGTTCCGCGGTCATTGTCCTGAATGGCACCGGCAAAAATTTCGCTGGCAGAAGCAGAACCTTCGTCTGTCAGTACGATAAGCGGCATTTTTTGGCTGCTGCCTGTTCCGTTAGAGTGATAATTTTCACGAGGAGATTTGCGCCCCTGAGTGTAAACTATCAGGTTATTTTTGGGAAGGAATTCATTCACCATTTGAATAGCGGCTCCCATGTAGCCTCCGGTATTGCCGCGTAGGTCGATAATCACACCTTTGCAGTTGTCTTGATTTAGTTTTGCTAATGCAATCAGCAGTTCGGGATATGTTGTTTCCCCGAATTTATTGATTTTGATATAACCGAATTTTTCGTTCAACATATAAGCAGTATCCACACTCTTGACAGGGATATCACCGCGAATAATGGTAAAATATAGCGGTTCTTTCTCTCCCGGACGATAAACACCCAGTTTTACTTCGCTGCCTTTGGGCCCTTTCAGACGTTTCATTGATTCGTAGTTGGTTACTATCTTGCCTACGAAAGCTGTATCGTTGACAGAGATGATGCGGTCGCCTGCCATCAAACCTACCTTTTCGGACGGACCTCCCTGAATGACATTGCTGATATGAATTGTATCTTGCTGGATGGTAAATTGAATGCCGATGCCGCTAAAGCTTCCTTTCAAGTCGGAGTTTACTGCCTCCAGGTCTTTGGCAGGAATGTAAGAAGAGTGGGGGTCGAGTTCCCCTAAAATTTGAGGCATTGCATCTTCTACCAATTGGTTCATCTTCACAGTGTCCACATATTGGTCGTCAATGATGCGCAACAGGGCGTTTAACTTATTGGAGGAAGTGTTGATGATACCTAACCGATTACCTGAAAAATGGTTAGCGTAAAAAGTTCCAATCAATATTCCGGCTACGATGCTTACGGCAATGATAATCGGTATAAAACGGGATGTACGGTTTTTGCTCATATTTTTATTTACTATTATTCATTGGGGTCGATATAAATTACTTCGATGTTGGCTCGCTTCAATAGTTCCAGTCCATCTTCCAATCGGTATTTCTCGGAGTAAACCACTCGTTTGATACCTGCCTGAATAATGAGTTTGGCACATTCAATGCAGGGAGAAGCGGTGACATACATGGTGGCTCCGTTGCTGCTGTTGTTGGAGCGTGCAATCTTGGTAATGGCGTTGGCTTCGGCATGCAGTACATAAGGTTTGGTGACTCCATTGTCATCTTCGCACACATTTTCAAAACCCGATGGAGTGCCATTGTATCCATCTGAAATAATCATTTTATCTTTAACGATTAATGCACCTACCCGGCGACGTGTGCAATAAGAATTTTCTGCCCAGATGCCGGCCATGCGGATGTATCGTTTGTCGAGTTTCAGTTGTTTTTCTTCGTTGGTTTCCATGTGATTAATTATGTCTGAGTTGGATAAAGCTTTTCTTGTCTTCGGGAGCCAGTCGCAGATAATTGCTGTCTCCTTTATAAAAGCGGGCATTTACCAGTGCATCCATAAACTTGTTACTTAGATTAGTGGGGTTACCGCGGTTTTCGATGTTGATGCTCACCGAACGGTCTTTTCCATTTGCTTCCCAAATGCCTTCAAAGGTGATATTTTGTGCCGAAGCCTTGAATGTATTGTCATTATTGAAAACGATGGTAAACTTTTGGATAACTTCCAGTGTGGCGTTGTCATCTTTGGGAGTAAATTCGGGTGTGCCGGCATCGTCGAGTCCTCCGCCATAAAAATTGATCAGATACCAAGTGCCACTTGAAAAAATATCTTCTATGTTATCTTCGTTATTACAACTCCACAATAATGGAAGTGCTATTAATAGGTAAAGAATTGATTTCAGTTTCATTTCTTTTCTTGTTTTTAGTTGATAATTCCATTTCGTCTCAGTAATGCCTCAATGCCGGGCTCTTTTCCGCGGAAGCGTTTATAAAGCGTCATAGGATGTTCCGTTCCACCTTTGGACAAAATGTTCCGGCGGAAAGAATCGGCCACTTCCCGGTTGAAGATTCCTTTTTCTTTAAATAGCGAGAAAGCATCCGCATCCAGCACTTCTGCCCATTTGTAGCTGTAATATCCGGCGGAGTATCCTCCTGCCATGATGTGCGAAAACTGTACGGACATACATGTCTCGGCCGGAGAAGGTAAGACTTGCGCTTTTTTCCATGCTTCTTTTTCATAGGTACGCACATTTCCGTCAAAGGGAGTCTTGCGGGTGTACCACGCCATGTCCAGCAGACCGAAGCTCAGTTGGCGGAGACAGGCGTATGCAATATTGAAATTGGATGCATCCACTATCTTCTGAATGAGTTGTGCCGGGATTTGTTCACCTGTCCGGTAATGTTTGGCAAATGTATTGAGAAATTCTTTCTCGATGGCAAAGTTTTCCATGATTTGTGAAGGGAGTTCCACAAAATCCCAATAAACACTTGTACCGCTCAGTGTGGCGTAAGTGCTGTTGGCAAATATGCCGTGCAGGGCGTGACCGAACTCATGCAGGAAAGTATTTACTTCCGAGAAAGTGAGTAGTGCAGGTTTTTCTGCCGATGGCTTGGAAAAGTTCATCGTAACGGAAATATGTGGGCGGCTGTTGATTCCGTTTTCTATCCATTGCTCTTTATAGCTGGTCATCCATGCCCCTGAGCGTTTTCCGGCACGAGGGTGAAAATCGGTGTATAGTACGGCTAAAAAGCTGCCGTCTTCATCAAATACTTCATAAGCATCTACATCCGGATGGTAGACGGGAATCTCTTTGTTTTCCTTGAATGTGATACCATACAGGCGGGTAGCTAATCCGAATACTCCTTGTTTTACTTGACTGAGTTCAAAATAGGGACGTAGTTCTTCTTCATTCAGCTTAAACTTTTCATTCTTCAGCTTTTCCGAATAATAGGCCCAGTCCCAAGGCATTAATTGGAAATCGTTACCTTCCAGGCGGTGGGCTAATTCTTCCACTTCTTTCACTTCCTGATGCGCGGTGGGAGAGTAGGCTTCCAGCAGTTGGTTTAGTAGTTGGTAAACGGATTCTTCTGTTTCTGCCATACGTTTCTTCAGTACATATTCTGCATAATTGGAATAACCGAGGAGTTGTACCAGTTCCATACGGATATTAACCAGTTGCTTGATTATGTCCATGTTGTTGTACTCGTTGTCGTGAGTACATTGCGTATTATAGGCCATGTAAAGCTGTTGTCGCAGTGTACGGTCTTTGCAGTATTTCATGAAAGGAACGAAGCTGGGTGCATCCAATGTGATGATATTGCCTTCTTTTCCTTTCTCTTTGGCTGTTTGGGCGTATGATTCAAGCATACTTTCGGGCAGACCTTCCAGTTGGCTTGTCGTTAGAGAAAGTTCATAATTATTGGTCTCTTTCAGCAGATTCTGTGAAAAGCGCAATGCGAGTACGCTTAATTCGGTATTGAGCCGACGGTATTTTTCCTTTGCTTCTCCTTGCAGGTTGGCTCCGCTTCTTATAAAGCCGTCATAGGTCTTTTGCAGCAGCATACTGTCTTCTCCGTTTAAAGTCAATTGATCTTTCCGGTCGTAGACAGCTTTAATACGTGCAAAAAGTTTTTCATTCAGACTGATACTGTTATTATGCTCTGCCAGTAAAGGCATCATCTTTTCTGCCAGCTCCTGCATCTCGTCGTTAGTTTCAGCACTCAGCAGGTTACCGAAGATGGTGGTTACTCTTTCAAGTAATGACCCTGATCTTTCCAATGCCACAATGGTGTTTTGAAAATTGGGTTTCTCCGCATTATTGACGATAGCATCAATCTCTTCGTTTTGCTCTTTCATTCCCTCCCGGATAGCCGGTTCATAATGTTCTACTTTGATTAAGTGGAACGGAGGGGTATGATGAGGTGTATTATAAGGCTCTAAAAACGGGTTTTTTGTTTCTGTCATAACATTATTATATTTGACTTACAAAATTGCTAAAAAAAAGTCTCATTCACCTCATTCTATCTATATATTTAACAAAGTATATTAAATGGATGCCATATGCTAACAAACTTGTTGACTGAAATTCTGCCAGGATAGGCATAAAAAATGATGGGTTGTGTCTAAACGTTGATAATGCTGTCATTTTGTTAATAGGTAGGGGCGAGGTTTGCTCGCCCGAAAACAGCTTGTTTGTGGATTACTCCCAAGGTCGCCACCACCGGTTCGGGCAGGCAACCCCTGCCCCTGTAGTTGACGATTTGAGAGACTGTTTCAGTTTTTATTCAGAGAGCTTTTCCATGGCAGGGATGAAGATTTCTTTTCTACTTAATTCTACTAAGCCTTTTTCCTGCATATCGTTCAGCTCTTTTGAGACATTGATGCGGGTTTCGTCAATTAAACCGGCCAGATCTTCCATTTTTATTTTTAATCGCTTTTCACCCTCCGGTCTCATAGAACGTGATAAAATGAAGTTGATAATCTTTTCTTTGGGACTTCCTATATAGCTGTTCCATAATTTATTATAAGCAATTTGGGCACGATTGCTTAATATGTTTAAGTAATTGAGACGGAAAATTTCATAATTGTTCAATTCGGACAGAACAAATGCTTTGTCAATGCTGACCAAGTTCAAATCTGTACGCGCTCTATACGTGGCGATATAGTTGGGATGCATGCCGAACAGAGAATAGGGTTCCAATACAAAAGGACTTCCAAATGTTTCGTGTAAAGAGTATGATTTTTGCTCATCGACAATCTGAGAAGAGATTTCACCGTTTAACAGAAAGATAAGTTCAGTACATGGCTCTCCTTGTTCTACAATAATCTCGTCTGCATTGTATTTCCGGAAATGCAATTTTACTTTGCCTAAGATGCTCGTGAAGTCATTCTTACATAATCCTTGGAACAAAGGGAGTTGTAATAGTGTATCGTACATTGTAATTTCCATAAGTTCTAATCTTCGTTAAGTTATAGTTTAACATACAAAGGTAACGATAAAACGAGATTTATTATTTAGAGTTGCATTCTGTTTTATCTTTTTTATTGTTTCTTACAGTCTACTAATGTTTTAAGATAAAAGCTTGTGCAGTGCATAAAAAATAAATATATTTGCAGCTAAAAAAGGAGGTAAGTATGTTTGGTTCTTTCGACTTTCAGGAGTTTTTGAGTGCATTTATCGTTCTTTTTGCTGTAATAGATATTATCGGTTCTATACCTATTATATTGAATTTGAAGCAGAAAGGAAGAAATGTGAATGCTAACAAGGCAACATTTATTTCTTTCGCGTTGTTGCTGGGGTTCTTTTATGCCGGCGATATGATGTTGAAGTTGTTTCAGGTAGATATTGCTTCGTTTGCAGTAGCCGGTGCTTTTGTTATTTTTCTGATGTCACTGGAGATGATATTGGATATTGAAATATTTAAAAACCAGGGACCTATTAAAGAGGCAACGTTGGTGCCGTTGGTATTTCCTTTGTTGGCCGGTGCCGGTGCTTTTACGACTTTACTTTCGCTGCGTTCCGAATATGCTCCGGTTAACATTGTAATAGCGTTGGTGCTGAATATGGTATGGGTTTATGTGGTTTTAAAACTGACCGACCGTATAGAGCGCTTTTTGGGGAAAGGTGGTATTTATGTGATTCGTAAATTCTTTGGTATCATTCTTTTGGCTATTTCCGCCCGGCTTTTTACTGCTAACCTGACTCTGCTGATAGAACAGTTCCAGAATTTGAAATAAGCAGGTTGTGGAAACATCAACCTGTAAGGGAATGTGTCACGTTCTAATCTATTATTTTAGTTTTGACACACTCCCGGATGCATTCATGAATACATCGTTATTTTAGATTATTGGCATGGACTATGTACTTCTTCATTCCTTCAGTGAAGAATATCTCATATTCGCCATTCTCGCCTGAACAGATGAAATAAGCTTCCAGCTCGGGGTGTTTTGCACAAAAAGCTTTTGCATTATCTAGCCCCATAACCATAAATGCAGTGGCATAGGCGTCGGCTGTGGTGCAATCACGGGCAATGACGGTGGAAGAAAGAATACTGTGTTGTACCGGATAACCGGTGCGAGGGTCGATGGTGTGAGAGTATTTCTTTCCACCTTTATAATAGAAATTGCGATAATTACCTGATGTTGCCATGCCCACATTGCTTATTTCAAGAATTGTCTGTAATTCCTGGTTGACGGACAAGGAATCGTCTATTGGTTTATTAATCCCGATTCGCCATGCATTCATTTTAGGATTTTTTCCGTTTACAATCACCTCTCCGCCAATATCAATCATGTAGTTTTTAATACCTTTACTGTTGAATAACTGTGCAATTATATCTACACCGAAACCTTTGGCAATGGCACTGCAGTCCAGCATCATCCGCTCATCTGCCTTTATTATTTTTTCGTTGTTCTGTAACTCTATCTTTTGATAGCCGATAAGCTGTTTAAGGCTGTCTACGGTTAATGAGTCCAAAGGGATGGACTTTTTAAATCCAAATCCCCAGGCATTAGTCAGGGGAGCCACTGTTATGTCAAATGCTCCATCGGTTTCTTCGGATATTTTATGAGCCAGATTAAATACATGGGTGAACAGTGTGTCAAGAACCACCTCTTCGTTATGGTTGATGTGGCTGATGATTGAATTGGGGTTGAAAGGGGATAGGGAATTATCCACTTTCTTCAATTCAGCTTCGATTTCTTTCTTTAAATCTTTGTCACTTTGGTAGGTGATTTTATAGACTGTACCGAAAATAAATCCTTCGTCTGTGCGGAAAGGAGGTTGCTTTTTCAGAATGATAACCGTTCCCACAATCAGCACCACAAGAAAGGGTAACTGCCAGATTAGTTTTTTTTTATTCATAATATTATAATTAGTTGAGATAAAGATGTTCTATTAAAATTTTGATGCCGATGGCTATCAGGATTAAACCTCCCCACAGTTCTGTCCGAAGGTTAAACCGCTTTCCGCAGAATACTCCTATCAGATTGCCTGCCATAGAAAGGACGAAGGAAGTAAAGCCGATAATTGCTATTGGAGAAAGAATGGACATGAACGAATTCATGCCTACGAAGGCAAAGGAGATGCCGACAGCCAACGCATCGATACTGGTGGCTACAGCCAGTGTCAATACTACTTTTAAGCGGGTAGGGTCAAAACAACATTTATCATCGTTGCTGAGCCCTTCTTTTATCATTCGTCCTCCCAAAAAAGCCAAAAGGCCGAAAGCTATCCAGTGGTCATAGTCTTTTATCAAATGGCTGAACCGGCTGGCACAGAACCATCCAATAAGGGGCATAACGGCCTGAAAGAGTCCGAAAAAGAATGCCATTACAAAAAAAGTGCGTCGGCAGATGCGACGCATGATGATTCCGCTTGTTATGGATACCGTGAAACAATCCATAGCAAGACTGATTGCCAAAAGCCAAATCTCTAGTGTGTTCATTCACTAAAAAGGTAATTTATAGATTAAACTGTATGTTCCGATAGTAAAATGGTTAGCTTTGTTCTTGCCGAATCCGGGGATATACCAGGGTTCTGTATTTCCTGTTTTCTTCATGCTGGTGCGTACCCGGTAGCGCACAGAAAGCCCCATATAAAAATTCTTGTATACCTTGGTCGTAAGCCCTCCCACCAGTTCTACCCAGCCGGCATTGCTTTTTACCCCATTGTAGGTAAACGGAACGGTGATGTTTCCCCAAGTCGGGTCGACCATTGCGGGAGCATCGACGTCGTATGTGAAAGAGGTGAAGCCATAGCGTATACCTCCATACGCGTAACCGGGGAGATGAGGCTTTTTGAAAAGAATATTGTAATTCATACCGATACGAAAATAAGGTGCTGAAGCCTTATAATGAATATTGGTTTCGTCATCGGTGGTGTCTGTATGACCGTAACCGATTTCTATAATAGGGATGAAGCGGTTTTTTAAGTTTACCTCCACACTCACCTCGGCACTGGTAAAGTCACTGCCGAATATTTTACTTCCCAGGCCAAATACATCTAAGCCCACATACGTGCCCTGATACAGAGGTACGGTGGCTTTTTCTTCTGTTGTTGCCGTTTTCTTTTCTTGGGCTGTAGAGCGTAAGGGGCATAACAGTAAGCTACTCCCTAATAGTATAGTATATATTAAAGTTTCTCTTTTCTTCATTGTTGATATCCGGGTTTACAATCACTACAGAATCCAGTGAGTTTGTTGTATAATTGATATTTTCCACCTGATAGAACATCATGGTGCCACACTCTATATCGCTAATAAAAGGGATGTTGCGATGCGTTATTTCAATCACGTCTTTCAGCTTTTCATTGTAATGTATCGTATAAGTAGTTTTTGATGTATAACTGAGTGGAAGGCTGAAGCTGCTCAAGTCACTTTCTTTGTTGTAAATGGTGTCTGTCAAGACAGAGTCTTTCACAACTTTATCTGTTATGGTTCCGTCCGGCAATGTGTCTTTTACTGTAACGTCGGTCACGGTAGTACCTGTAATGGTGACCTCGGAAGTCAGTTTGACGGACGAATGGCTGTCACTGCTCAGTAAGTCGAAATGTGCAAGGGATGTTGTACTCAGGGGACAATCGCTTTCGCTGCATCCCTGCCATAAGTATCCTGATGCAGTCAGGAACAATAGGATGATAATTGGTAATTTCTTCATTCTCAAAACTCTTCTTCTATTTTATAGTTGTTGCGTTCGGGAGCGTTGCGTGCTATTAACTCACCGATGAATCCGGCAAGGAATAATTGTGTGCCCAGTATCATTAACGTCAAAGCCAGATAGAAATAGGGCGAATCCGTTATCAGGGTATAAGGCAGGCCGTTTGTTAGGTTGTATAATTTGTTAGCACCGATGATGACTACGGAAATAAATCCGAAGATAAACATCAGTGATCCTAAGAAGCCGAACATGTGCATCGGTTTGACGCCAAATTTAGATAGAAACCACAAAGTGATTAAGTCAAGATATCCGTTGAAAAAACGATTCAGTCCGCCAAATTTGGTCTTTCCGAATTTGCGTGCCTGATGGTGCACTATCTTTTCTCCGATTTTAGAGAAGCCGGCATTTTTTGCCAAATAGGGGATGTAGCGGTGCATTTCACCGTATACTTCGATGTTCTTGATCACGTCCCGGCGATAGGCTTTGAGCCCGCAATTGAAGTCGTGCAGGTTGTTGATGCCGGATACGGCACGTGCTGTAGCATTGAAAAGCTTGGTGGGGATGGTCTTTGACAAGGGGTCGTAGCGTTTTTGCTTGTAGCCCGATACCAAATCATAACCTTCCTTGGTAATCATTCTGTAGAGTTCGGGAATTTCGTCCGGGCTGTCTTGCAAATCGGCATCCATCGTGATAACCACATTGCCTTGCGCCTTTTCGAATCCGCAATAGAGTGCAGGGGATTTGCCGTAATTACGGCGGAATTTGATTCCTTTTACTTTATCCGATTGGGTGCGTAGATTTTCTATTACCTCCCAAGAGCGGTCTGTACTGCCGTCATTTACAAATATTACTTCATAGCTGAAATGGTTGCCATCCATTACGCGTTGAATCCAGGCAAAGAGCTCCGGCAAAGATTCCTCTTCATTATACAGTGGAATAACTACAGATATATCCATGTGTCTTATTGGTTTTTCGGTTTACGCATTATCAGCAATGCCGTAGGGATTGCTATCAGCATGCCGTAAAATATATTATTTGATATCAACTGGAAAGTGATTTGCAATGGAGTCAGTGCTGCCACCATATCAAAGGCTTCCTGCAATTGGTCGATAGAAGGTAAAAGTTCTGCTTGGGCAGTTGTCTTGAATTGGTTAATCATATTCTGATAGAATTCAAAAACAAAACCGCCGTCAATGAAATGGAAATAGATATAATGGACTACTGCTACGAATAGGGATGCGAACATATACATAAATATTGTAAACAGCAATGCTTTCCCAAAGCTGATTGCATTGTTGCAATAACGTTCTCTGTATTTTTTAGCAAAAATATAGCCCAAAATAGGGACACCTAATGTAAGTACAATAAACAGGAGTAATAGGAAAGGTATTCTCAGTCCTAAAGGAAAAAGCATGAACTTAAAGGACCAAAGCAGTCCCATGCCCGTGCCATAGCGCATTGCGCATTCTTGAAGAGTTGGTTTACGTTCAGTCATTCTTTATTGATAAGTGCACAAAATTAATAAGTCTACAAAAGTACGGCTTTTATTAAGAATACATGCTATATTTAGGGGTGAAAAATGTATTTTTTCTGCTAAAATCAAAAAAAAGTGCATGAGAGTATTGCAGTTTCAAAAAATATATCTACCTTTGCACTCGCAAAACAAAAATGGGTAAGTCCTATACGGCCAGCTCCTGATGAATCCTCCAGGGCTTGATCGCAGCAAAGGTAGTTGGTTGTAGCGGTGCGATATAGTAAGCTTACCCACCCGCCTCTTTAGCTCAGTTGGCCAGAGCACGTGATTTGTAATCTCGGGGTCGTTGGTTCGAATCCGACAAGAGGCTCAGAAAGACAAAAGGAATGGAGTAAGTCTTCATTCCTTTTTCTATTTATAATCATCCAGCTAATTTTTTCTTCATGAAGGAAACAAATATTGCAACTGCATCTTTACCACAGCAATGTCGCCCGGCCGTAAAAGAACTTTTAAAGGAAATATATGGCTATACTGATTTTCGTGATTTTGAAGTCTATAATGATTTGTCTTCCGGCAAAGATAAACTAAAAATTTCCCAAGGACAATTGATAGAAGAGGTTATTGAAGAGTCTGAAAAATCGATGAAGACGGATTCGGTTTATAATTTCTTGTTGACAGCGCCAACGGGAGCCGGTAAATCTTTATTGTTCCAGCTTCCTGCCATTTATTTGGGACAAGAATATAAGTTACTTACAATTGTGATTTCTCCTTTGAAGGCTTTGATTGTTGATCAAGTGGAAAATCTGCGTGATTTGGGATATGAAAAGGTGTCTTATGCATCTTCCGATCTTTCACCTGAAGAAAAAAATGAGGCATACCGTCAGGTGCGCGAGGGAGAGACGGATTTATTTTATCTTTCTCCCGAATTATTGTTGGCTTATGATATTAAACATTTTATAGGTGACCGTCGGATAGGATTGATTGTGGTGGATGAGGCACATACGGTAACTACATGGGGGAAGGAATTCCGTGTGGATTATTGGTTCCTGGGTCGTCACTTGGATAATTTGAAGAAGAACTTGGGCTATGCTTTTCCGGTTTTTGCATTGACTGCAACTGCCGTTTGGAATCCTCGCGGGGGGAATGATATGGTTTTTGAAACCATCCGCTCTTTGCGTATAGACCCTTGCAGACTGTTTGTGGGAATAGTGAAGCGCGAAAATATCGGCTTTGATATTCGTTTGCTTACTATTGAAGAAGATGAGAATTATGATAAGGCGAAACAACGTGTCATTATCGGACGTACCGATGATTTTCTGGATGAACATAAAACTATCATGTATTATCCTTTTGCCGGCAGCATAGACACCCGGATTAAAATGTGGGTGCGTTCTACTAACTGGCGATTGGTGTCTTCTTATTATGGAAAGAAGGACAAGGCTCAGAAGGCAGCGATTGTTGAAGCTTTTAAGGAAGGTGACAAACGGATGATTATTGCGACAAAAGCATTCGGTATGGGTATTGACATCAGTGATATTGACCGGGTGTATCATGTGGCTCCTTCGAGTACATTTGTTGACTATATTCAGGAGATAGGACGTGCGGCACGTGATAAAAGTATTAAAGGTATTGCGGCCACCGACTTTCATGAACGGGATTTCTATTTTATGAAACGCTTACACTCTGCCGGAGCCATTACGCAAAATCAGTTGGGGATGATTTTGAAGAAGCTTTGGGAAATCTATTTGATGAAGGGCAAAAGCAAGGAGATGCAAGTGTCTTTGTCGGATTTTGAGTTTGCAGTGAAACTTCCTCGTAAGCAGAACAAGTTGGAATATGAATCGGATTTGGGACAAGTGATAAAAACGGCTTTGTTATGGATAGAGGAAGATTTATCCAGCCGTTTTGGAGGACAGCCCATTGAGATAAATTCCCGGACCCTCTTTACAGATGGATATGTACAGGAAAAAACAGGGGATACTGCTTTCAGGGAAACGTATAAAAAGTTTATGACTCCCGTGGTCGGTGCGGAAGGTATTTATAAGGTATCTTTTGAAGCATTGTGGGAAAGCTGTTTCTCGGAAATGGGTTATCGGGAGTTTAAGCGCGATTTATATAATGGTAATTTGTTTGAAGGAGTCCGTGCGGCGGCTGTTGGCAAACATGAGGTATTGCTGAAAGAAGATGCAGGAGATATATGCACAAAACTGGCGAGTCTGCTGAAACGGTTGAAAGATTTGCTGACTGTTAGTTTGTATGGCAATAAGGGCAAGTTTGAAGAAGATGATTTGCGCAGTATCTTTGCCGAATATGATATGGATGTTCCTTCGGCAAAACGTTTCCTTTCTTCTTTGCTGGAATCGAGAGTGGAGGAGGGAAGAAGCGTCAGCTATATCAGTAGCACGAAGAAAAAGGATGAAGACAAGTTGGTTTTTACTGTTACCCGAGGCTTTGACTTGTTGCTCTCACGTTATCAGAAGCTCTGCTCTCAGCGTATTACAGGAGTGAAAGGAGATTTGTTGCTGTTTTACACCACGCCTTTTTCAGACCTAAACATGCTTCTCAATCTTTTGTCAATGCTCAATGTGGTCGATTTTACTGTCGAAGGTGGTGTGCCTTCGGTAGAGGTGACTGTTAATATGCCTGAAGTGCTGGAGAAAGAGGTGACATCGGAAGCTTATAAAAACTTCGTGCTTGAAAATAATGAAAAGATATTCCTTGAACAGATAGAGCTGTTCCAATTGTTTTTTGGTAATACTTCCTTGGATGATGAGCAGAGATGGGAGTTTATAGAAGACTATTTCACGGGAATGAATGTGGAAGAAATGAAGAAAAAATATAGCCCCTTGGGATAGGACTAAAAGGGAGTGTGTTAAAACTAAACCGGGCTATCCCATCGTCAGGCTGTAGGGGCAGCATTATCCATGTTTTGACACACTCCCGAAATGCTATGTCAGGCGGTGACTTTACATGCCTTCTTATACTTTGAAATCATGTGCAATTTTCTTGTATCCGTAAACGGCACGGCTTCCCAATTCTTCTTCTATGCGTAGCAGTTGGTTGTATTTGGCCATACGGTCACTGCGACTTAATGAACCGGTCTTGATTTGTCCGCTGTTGGTAGCAACGGCGATGTCGGCAATAGTCGCATCCTCCGTCTCACCCGAACGGTGACTGGTAACAGTGGTATAGCCATTACGTTGAGCCATTTCGATGGCGTCCAATGTTTCGGTCAGCGAACCGATTTGGTTTACTTTAATCAGGATAGAATTGGCACAACCTTCGCTGATTCCTTTCTCCAGGAATTTCACGTTTGTTACGAACAGGTCATCACCTACCAGTTGACAGCGATTTCCAAGACGTTCGGTCAGCATACGCCAGCCTTCCCAGTCATTTTCTGCCATACCGTCTTCAATGGAGTCGATAGGATAATCCCAACACAGTTTTTCCAGATAAGCCACTTGCTCTGATGCAGTACGCTTTTCACCTTTTGTTCCTTCAAATTTCGTATAATCATAGATTCCATCATGGTAGAACTCTGAAGAAGCGCAGTCCAAACCGATAGTGATGTGTTTGAATGGCTCATAACCGGCTGCTTCAATGGCTGCCAAAATGCAATTCAATGCATCCTCGGTTCCATCCAACACAGGAGCGAAACCTCCTTCGTCGCCAACAGCAGTGCTCAGTCCGCGCTTCTTTAATACGGTTTTCAGTGCGTGGAAAACTTCTGCTCCCATGCGCAATGCTTCGTGAAATGATTTGGCACCGACAGGGCGAATCATAAATTCCTGAAAAGCGATGGGAGAATCGGAATGCGAACCTCCGTTGATGATATTCATCATGGGCACAGGCAATACGTACGTGTTTGTTCCTCCTATATATCTATATAAAGGTATATCCAGATAATTTGCCGCTGCCTTTGCCACAGCCAGTGATACGCCCAGAATGGCATTGGCTCCGAGTTTGGACTTAGTGGGGGTACCGTCTAAAGCCAGCATAGCCATATCAATGCCGCGTTGGTCTGATGAGTCCATGCCGGTCAATGCCGGAGCAATGATATTATTAATGTTGTCTATGGCTTTCAGAACTCCTTTTCCTCCATAACGGGTCTTGTCTCCGTCGCGTAATTCCAAAGCTTCATGTTCACCGGTGGATGCACCCGACGGAACAGATGCACGTCCCATGATACCGGATTCTAATGTTACGTCTACTTCTACAGTGGGGTTGCCACGTGAGTCAAGAATCTCTCTTCCTTTAATCTTTGCTATTTTCATATTGATTCTAAAATTTAATTGGGTGGTTTTATGATAATAACAAAAAAGGAAGAGATTTTGTTCTATTCACTCATCCAAACTCCGAGCATGACTCCGATAATTCCTAAAACCACGCTGCCAATCACGTATGCAAAGAAGGTGGGATAAAAACCTGATTTTAATAATTGAAGGCTTTCATTGCTGAAAGTAGAGAAAGTGGTGAACCCGCCGCAAAGTCCGATAGTGAGCAATAGACGCAATTCATTGGTGATATGAATGCGTGAGGTGAGCGTATAAAAAATACCTATCAGTATGCAACCCAGTAAGTTGACGGCAAAAGTCCCCCATGGGAAAGCCGTCCCTGTCTGGCGCTGAATGGCAATGGTAAGTAAGTAACGAAGCACGCTTCCTGTTCCTCCTCCGATAAAGATATATAATAATGATTTCATAACTGCTGCATTTTGATGCAAAAATAGCAAGGATTATTCATTCGGAGAGAAATTTTTTCTGTAATTCTGGAAAGTTTTTCTTATCGGCTTATAATAAAGGCTTTGGGAGTAGATGCCCGATTGTGAGGTAATGACTTAGCAACTATTATGTTTACAGCATTCTGCTGATGTAGTAGCTGTCTTAACGGATAATGTTGATGCAACGGCCTATTGGCGTAAGTTAAAACAAAGGTTAAAGAAGGAAGGTAATGAAACCGTGACAATTTGTCACGGTTTGAAAATGCTTGCGGCTGACGGTGAAATGTGCCTGACTGATGTGGCTGACACACAGCAACTTCTCCGCCTCATTCAATCTATTCCATTGCCCAAAGCAGAACCTTTTAAGCTATGGATGGCGCAAGTGGCTGCCGAACGTCTTGACCAAATGCAAGATCCCGAACTTTCCATTAACCAAGCATTAATGGACTAGGATATGTTAAATTTAATAACAAGCTGATATTAAGAATTTTATAATGCAGCTATAAAGAAGATACAATTTAGTACCATTTTAGTATCTATATTTTGTCATGGTTATACTCACCTTAAATAGCTGTCATACGACTTTTGAAATGTAATAAAAGCTATTTTAGGAACTATTTTAGGAACAAAACTTAGGAACAAAACCATGAAAAATTTTATAGTTCAGAATAGTTTTATTACCTTTGCAGCATTAGAACCTGCCAAGCCTCTCAACGATGCTCAAATCGGCGGGTCGTTTTTTTTATTATACCTTATATGAGAGCAAGTTTTGCCAAACCATATTCTTCTCCTGAACAAATCGTTCAGATACTAAAGCAACGTGGTATGCTTATGGATGACGAGCGGAAAGTTGAGAACTATCTGATGAATATCGGTTATCACCGTCTTTCAGCCTACATCTACCCGTTCTACAAAAGTCCAAAGAGTGACTTGCAACTAAAAGAAGGGACGACATTCGAGCAAGTCTTGGTGCTCTACCGCTTTGACAAGAAGTTACGCATTCTTCTCTTTAATGAGATTGAAAAAATAGAAGTTGCCATTCGCAGCGTCTTGGCTAATATCGGATGTTAAGAATTTGGTGATAAGTACTGGATAACAAAGGCGGACTATTTTGCTAACGCTGAAAAATTCAATCAGACGCTGGCTGTCATAGAAAAGGAACTTACATCAAGCAAGGAAGATTACATTGAGGATTTCAGGCACAATTATGTTGAAAACTATCCTCCGGCATGGATGATTACCGAAGTCTTGTCTTTCGGCAACTTGAACTATATTTATTCCAATATTGCCAGCAACAAGCTGATGAAAGGCATCGCTAATTATTTCGGCTTGAAACCGCAGGTTTTCACTTCGTGGTTGACCGTACTTGCCAATCTTCGCAATATGTGTTGCCATCATGCAAGAATATGGAACAGGGATTTTATGTTAAACCCAGCAGAACCGCGCAAGACTTCAAATGCTTGGATAGATACTTCCCAAATAGACAAGAAAAGGATTTTCTATAGGCTGTGTATTATTCGATATTTTCTGTCATCAGTTTCACCCAAAAACAATTTCAACGAAAAGATTGTTGATTTATTGGCTCGTTTTCCTTCGATAGATATTACGGCTATGGGATTTTGCAGGAATTGGGCTGACGAGGAGCTATGGTACTGAGAGTATATAGATTATAAATGTCTCATAAAAGACAAATGATGCCAACAAAAGAATTAAAAATGTAACTTTTGTCAGCATCATTCACATCTTTTAAAGAACACATGGAGGTGGCGGAAGAGGGTGGAGAAAATAAACAGTAATCGTGAAATACCCAAAGTGGCTTGCCGTGCAGTGACTGAATTCATAAAAAAAAACTGTGTTTTTCGCCATACAAACGGAAAAATCTGTCTCTTCCTTCCTCCTTTCATTAGTCGTTGAAACGCCCTGTTATGGCGGATTTCGGTAGTGAATGGACATCTCGTATTGTCTTTTCAGCCTCCTTTCATCTGTAAGACTTTTTTTGATACAGATAAATACTGAAGGCAGATTTGAAAGCAGCTTGGGAAGCACGACTGAAAGGAGAATGAATGGATATCCTGTCATTGTTAATCGATTGATTGATAATGTGTTTTGGCTAATATGTAAGGATGAACGGAAAGAAGGAATGATCGGCTTAGTGAGGGGATGATTCCATCTGCCCCTATGTGAAAAAGATGCCGAGCTTTTTGAAAAAGGTCGGTGTGTTTCCGTAAAACCTCGGCATCTTTTTAATAAACTTACCGAGCTTTTTTGAAAACCTCAAGGTCTTTTTGCAGCACTCAGCCTGATCATAGGTCTATACATACGGTGGCATCAGCCTACACATATATATGCGTAAGCCTACACGTACGTATGCATCGGGCCACACGTACGTATGCATTGTATCGGGTGGTGGAATGTTAGGTCGGATTTGTCACAGCAAACATTTTATTCATAAGCTATTCGGTACCATTTTGTTTTTTTTGTTCGTTTATTCCAGAGATTTTAGTAATTTTGCACCCTAAACAAAAAACAGCAAAAAGGAATGGGTGGTTTTTTTGGAACAGTCTCAAAGACTGAGTGCGTTACCGATTTATTTTACGGAACGGACTATAATTCACATTTAGGTACAAAAAGAGGAGGCTTGGCTACTTATGCCAAGGGAGAAGGATTTATGAGGTCTATCCATAATTTGGAAAACTCTTATTTCCGCACAAAGTTTGAATTGGAACTCCCGAAGTTTAAAGGTAACTCGGGTATAGGTATTATTAGTGATACAGATCCTCAGCCGATAGTAATCAATTCGCATTTGGGTAAATTTGCCATTGTTACAGTAGCCAAGATTCAGAATATTTCGGAACTGGAGCGTGACTTGCTGGCTGCGAATATGCATTTTTCCGAAATGAGTTTGGGAAAGACAAACCCAACGGAATTGATAGCATTGCTTATTGTTCAGGGCAAGGACTTTGTAGATGGCATCGAAAATGTATTTAATAAGATAAAAGGGTCGTGCTCCATGTTGCTGCTGACCGAAGACGGTATTATTGTGGCGCGTGATAAATGGGGACGTACTCCCATCGTGATTGGTAAGAAAGAGGGGGCTTATGCTGCGACCAGCGAGTCGAGCAGTCTGCCGAATCTGGATTATGAAATTGAAAAATATGTGGGCCCCGGCGAAATTATCCGCTTGCGTGCCGATGGAATGGAACAAATGCGCAAGCCGAATGAAGGAATGCAGATTTGTTCTTTTTTGTGGGTGTATTATGGTTTTCCGGTTTCTTGCTATGAGGGTAGGAATGTGGAGGAAGTGCGTTTTATGAGTGGTTATAAAATGGGGCAGAAGGATAATTCGGAAGTGGATTGTGCCTGTGGTATTCCTGATTCCGGCGTAGGTATGGCGCTGGGGTATGCCGAAGGAAAAGGCATTCCTTATCATCGTGCCATAACCAAATATACTCCCACATGGCCCCGCAGCTTTACTCCTGCCAATCAGGAAATGCGTTCGTTGGTAGCAAAAATGAAGCTGATTCCCAATCGTGCCATGCTGGAAGGAAAACGTGTTTTGTTTTGTGATGATTCCATTGTACGTGGAACTCAACTTCGTGATAATGTGAAGATTTTATATGATTATGGAGCAAAAGAGGTTCACATGCGTATTGCGTGCCCGCCGTTGATTTACAGTTGTCCTTTCCTTGGCTTTACTGCATCAAAAGGTGACTTGGAGTTGATAACACGCCGCATGATTAAGGAAATAGAAGGAGATGAGAATAAAGATCTTGAAAAATATGCTGCAACAGATTCACCTCAATACCAAAAGATGGTGCAAATGATTGCCGATCGTTTCGGATTGACTTCGTTGAAGTTCAATACATTGGAAACCTTAATTGAAGCTATCGGTTTGCCAAAGTGCAAAGTTTGTACGCATTGTTTTGATGGTTCCAGTTGTTTCTGATATCAAAATAATAAGATAGAATGAAAAAAGAGCCGTGAATTGTTTGGCAATTCACGGCTCTTTTCCTATTTTTACAGCATTGAATATTAAAAATAGGAAGATAAAATGACACTGATAGAACGATTTTTAAAGTATGTAAGTTTCGATACTCAATCAGACGATAATAGTGGTGTGACGCCCAGTACACCCAAACAAATGGTATTTGCACAATACTTGAGATCTGAATTGGAACAACTGGGCTTTGAAGAAATTTCATTGGACGAGAATGGTTATCTTTTTGCTACCTTGCCGGCAAATACCGACAAACCGGTACCAACGATAGGATTTATTGCTCACATGGATACCAGTCCTGATATGACCGGTGCAGGAGTGACTCCGCGTATCGTTTATGGTTATGACGGTTCGGATATTGTCTTGTGTGAGGAAGAGAATGTTGTTCTTTCTCCTAATCGGTTCCCTGAATTGCTGGACCACAAAGGAGAAGATTTGATTGTAACCAATGGAAAGACGCTGCTGGGAGCTGACGATAAGGCCGGTATTGCAGAAATCATTACTGCGATGGTTTATTTGAAAGAGCATCCCGAAATTAAACATGGAAAGATTCGGGTAGGTTTCAATCCAGATGAAGAAATTGGGTTGGGTGCTCATAAGTTTGATGTGGAAAAGTTTGGTTGTGAATGGGCTTATACAATGGATGGAGGAGAGGTAGGTGAGCTGGAATTTGAAAATTTCAATGCAGCCTCTGCCAAAGTAGTTGTAAAGGGTCGTAACGTGCATCCGGGATATGCCAAGAATAAGATGATAAATTCCATGTGTGTGGCCAATCAGTTTATGAATTTATTGCCGGATGGAGAGACTCCCCAGTGTACAGAAAACTATGAAGGATTCTATCATTTGGTAGGTATTACCGGTGAGGTGGAACAAACTACGCTGTCTTACATCATTCGTGACCATGACCGTGCCAAATTTGAAGCGCGTAAAGAGAATATGTTGAAGTGGGCAGCTGAGATTAATAAGAAATATGGTGAAGAAACAGTGACAGTAGAATTGAAAGATCAGTATTATAATATGCGTGAAAAGATTGAACCGGTCATGCATATTATCGATATAGCTTTCAAGGCGATGGAAGAAGCCGGTGTGACTCCGAAGGTGAAAGCGATTCGTGGCGGAACGGATGGCGCACAACTTTCTTTCAAAGGACTGCCTTGTCCGAACATTTTTGCCGGCGGTCTGAATTTCCACGGCAGATATGAGTTTGCTCCTATTCAGTCATTGGAAAAAGCCATGATGGTAGTGGTGAAGATTTCAGAATTGGTGGCAAGATAAGACGAATATAATAACCTTAAAAAATAATTGAATAATAACATGAAAACGACTCCGTTTACCGAGAAACACATTGCTCTGGGAGCAAAGATGCACGAATTTGCCGGCTATAATATGCCTATCGAATATTCGGGAATTATCGATGAACATCTCACTGTATGCAATGCAGTGGGTGTATTTGATGTTTCCCACATGGGAGAATTTTGGGTAAAAGGCCCGAATGCATTGGCTTTCTTGCAGCAAGTGACTTCTAATAATGTAGCTGTTTTGCCTATTGGTAAGGCTCAGTATACTTGTTTCCCCAACGAAGAGGGAGGTATTGTAGATGATTTATTGGTATATCATTACGAACCGGAAAAATACTTGTTGGTTGTGAATGCTGCCAATATAGAGAAAGACTGGAATTGGTGTGTCAGCCATAACACGGCGGGTGCTGAATTGGAAAATGCTTCCGATCGCATGGCGCAGTTGGCTATCCAGGGTCCGAAAGCAATGGAGGTTTTGCAGAAACTCACTTCGGTGAATCTGTCTGAAATACCTTATTATGCGTTTACTACCGGAGAATTTGCCGGTCAGAAAGACGTGATTATTTCTAATACCGGATATACCGGAGCCGGAGGCTTTGAGCTTTATTTCTATCCTGAAGCCGGTGAAGCGATTTGGAATGCCATCTTTGAAGCCGGTGCTCCTGAAGGTATCAAGCCTATAGGACTGGGTGCACGCGATACTTTGCGCCTGGAGATGGGATTCTGTCTTTATGGTAATGATCTGAGTGATACCACTTCTCCATTGGAGGCGGGCTTAGGTTGGATTACCAAGTTTGTTGAAGGAAAGGATTTTACAGCACGTGCTATTCTTGAAAAGCAGAAAGCAGAAGGTTTGAATCGCAAATTGGTTGGTTTTGAAATGATTGATCGCGGTATACCTCGCCATGGTTATGAGTTGGTAAATGCAGAGGGAGAAAAGGTTGGTGAAGTAACCAGTGGAACGATGTCTCCGATTCGTAAAATCGGCATCGGTATGGGATATATTCAAACTGCTTATGCTACACCGGGCACAGAGGTTTTCATTGATGTGCGTGGACGCAAATTAAAGGCGATGGTTGTCAAACCACCGTTCAGAAAGTAATATTATTCATTTTTTTTATCTCCTTCATCTTGCCTGTGATATGGGTGGAGGAGATTTTTTTTGCCAACCTGCCATAATATTTATCGTTATGCAGACAATGAGTTAAAACAAAGTACTTATCACAAAATAAGCAGGTGAAAGACTCCACAGTTGATAGATAATTTATAATTTTGCAGGCAAAAAAAATATTGTTATGTCAGAATTGGCTCCCCTTATAAGTGACCTCGCCTTGATTCTTATTTGCGCCGGTATTATGACGCTGATATTTAAACGGTTGAGGCAGCCTTTAGTCTTGGGCTATATTGTAGCCGGGTTTTTGGCAAGCCCGCATATGCCTTATACACCATCAGTAATAGATACGGCAAATATTCATACTTGGTCTGATATCGGTGTTATTTTCCTACTTTTTGCTTTAGGATTGGAGTTTAGTTTCAAAAAGCTTATGAAAGTCGGAGGTACTGCTATTATAGCGGCGTGTACCATTATATTTTGTATGATATTGGTCGGGATGGTAGCCGGTTGGTCTTTTGGATGGAAACACATGGACTGCCTTTATCTGGGCGGTATGCTGGCAATGTCTTCAACGACCATTATTTATAAGGCATTCGATGATTTGGGGTTACGGCAGCAACGGTTTGCCGGGTTGGTGCTTAGCATTTTGATACTGGAAGACATTCTTGCCATTGTGTTGATGGTGATGCTGAGTACAATGGCTGTAAGTAAGAATTTTGAGGGTACGGAGATGATTTACAGTATTGGTAAGTTAGTATTCTTTCTGATTCTTTGGTTTGTAGTAGGAATATATCTTATTCCTATTTTTCTGAAACGTTCACGTAAGTGGATGGGGAGTGAAACATTGCTTATCGTTTCTTTGGCTATGTGCTTTGGAATGGTAGTACTGGCGGCAAAAGTAGGTTTTTCTCCGGCTTTCGGTGCTTTCATCATGGGTTCTATTTTGGCGGAGACGGTAGAGGCAGAGAGTATAGAGAAACTGGTGGCGCCGGTTAAGGATTTGTTTGGCGCAATATTCTTTGTTTCGGTTGGTATGATGGTGGACCCTGCCATGATTGTGGAGTATGCATGGCCCATTGTTGCCATTACTTTATCTATTCTTTTGGGACAGGTTATATTTGGAACCGGAGGTGTGATTCTTGCAGGTCAGCCACTAAAGGTGGCAATGCAGTGTGGTTTTAGCCTGACGCAGATTGGAGAGTTTGCTTTCATTATCGCTTCATTGGGAGTAAGCCTGCATGTAACCAGTGATTTTCTGTATCCTATAGTGGTAGCGGTTTCGGTTATTACTACGTTCCTTACTCCTTATATGATTCGTCTTGCTGTTCCCGCTTATCATCGGGTAGAGAAGGTTTTGCCAAACAAATGGAGAAAAATTTTAGATCGCTACTCTTCGGGTTCGCAGACGGTGAACCATGAGAATAATTGGAGAAAACTATTGACCGCTATTATTCGCATTGTCGCCATCTATTCGGTGCTTTGCATTGCGGTAATTGTCCTTTCTTTCCATTTCATCATTCCTCTGTTTCGGGCAAGTTTACCTTTGTTTTGGGCGAATTTGGCGGGTGCAGTGTTTACAATTGTATGTATATCGCCATTTTTGCGTGCTATTATTATGAAGAAGAATCATTCAGTTGAGTTTCAGGCATTGTGGCAGGATAATCGTTATAACCGTGCTCCGTTATTATCTACCATTTTATTGCGCATGGTGATAGCTGTGGCTTTTGTTTTGTTTATTATCGAGAATATTTTCAAGGCATCTACTGCATTGATGGTTGGTATTGCTATTATTTTGGTTTGTATGATGATGCTTTCGCGCTGGTTGAAGAAACAGTCCATTTTTATGGAACGCACTTTTATACAGAATTTACGCTTCCGTGATATGCATGCTGAATTTACGGGACAGAAGCGGCCGGAATATGAGGGACATTTATTGTCACGTGATATTCATCTTTCGGATTTCGAGGTGCCGGCGGATTCTCTTTGGGCAGGACATACACTGAAAGAGTTGAATTTGGGATATAAATATGGTGTGCATGTTGCTTCTATTATTCGCGGGATGCATCGTATCAACATTCCGGGTGCCAATGTCCGTTTGTTTCCCGGCGATACAATTCAGGTTATCGGTACGGATGAGCAGTTGGGGGAATTTGCCCGTCAGGTGGAGCGAGTCTCTTCTGCTGCTGAAGAAGAGGATATTGAGAAGCGTGAGATGAACTTGAAGCAGTTTATGGTGGATGGTAATTCTCTTTTCTTGGGTAAGAGTATTAAGGAGAGCGGTATTCGTGATGATTATAGATGTTTGGTGGTAGGGGTAGAACGAGGCGATGGTAATTTGATCCGACCGGATGTTAATATGATTTTTTGTGAAGGTGATGTAGTATGGGTAGTGGGCGAGAGAGATGATGTTTATCATTTGTTGGGTAAGAAGAAAGAGATACAATATTAATATATAAGTTGTGAAGTATTTATATCCCTGTGATTAGCATGTATGGCCTTGCACGTATACGTGTAGGCTCATACATATTTTCACTTCGTTCTGATGGAAAACAAGGGGGATATTAATACTTATTAGTATCTATTCCTCTTCAAAGTCAAAATCGAAATCAAAGTCATCATCGTCCGGCAAATATTCCGGTGTGATAAACTCATCCATACTGCGTCGGTCTTTCTTTGTAGGACGTCCGGTGCCACGGGCGCGATCGACAAAACCGCTGATTTTACTCATTTCCAATAGTTCATATTGTTCCGGTGAAGTAACATTCTCCAGAATTTCAGGAATAAGTTTTGCACCGACACGTTTTTCTATTGCTTGTAAAACTTTGAAAGAATAAGTGATAGGCGGTTTGCGTACCTCTATCACATCTCCCGGTTTCACCGTACGTGCCGGTTTGACTTGTGAACCGTTTATGCTTACACGGCCCTTTTTACAAGCTTCTGCAGCTATTGTGCGCGTTTTAAAGATGCGTGACGCCCACATCCATTTATCTATTCTTGCTTCAGCCATTACTTTTTATTGTATTGGTTCATGGTTATATTAATACCGGCCAGGCAGAAACTTTTGATTATTTCACATGCTAATTCCACACGTTCGTCCATAGTTTTCATATCTTCCTCTGTAAAGTGTCCCAATACAAAATCTATTTGCCCTCCGCGTGGAAAGTCATTGCCAATACCAAAGCGCAGGCGGGCATATGCTTGAGTTCCTAATGTGGCGGCTATATGCTTCAATCCGTTATGACCGGCATCGCTACCCTTACTTTTCAGGCGTAAAGCTCCGAAAGGAAGGGCTAAGTCATCTACTATTATCAACACGTTCTCCAATGGAACGTTTTCCTTCTGCATCCAATAACGTACAGCGTTGCCACTCAGGTTCATATATGTAGAAGGCTTCAACAAGATAAGTTGACGTCCTTTGAGTGACATGGTGGCAGTTGCACCGTAACGGCCATCGGTAAAAACAAGATTGGACGCCTTTGCAAGGGCGTCCAATACATTGAATCCTATGTTGTGACGGGTATTTCGGTATTCTTCACCTATATTACCCAGTCCTACAATCAAATATTTCATTGAAAAGGATTAAGGGGTTAGTAATTATTTACCTGCAGTTGCAGCAGCACCACGTGCGGCACGAGTTAATTTAACTGCACAAACAACAGCTTCCTTGGCATTAATTAATTCCAATCCTTCATAGTGTAATTCGCCAACTTTGATGGTTTTACCCAAGCCTAAAGCAGTAACGTCAATAGTCAGACGTTCAGGAATTGCATTATATAAAGCTTTAACTTTCAGTTTACGCATCTGCAATGCCAATTTACCACCGGCACGTACACCTTCTGCCAAACCTTCCAGCTGAACGGGAACTTCCATTACAATAGGTTTAGCTTCGTCAATCTGATAGAAGTCAACGTGAAGGATAGAATCCTTAACAGGGTGGAACTGGATATCTTTCATGATAGCGTTTACTGTTTTGCCATCGATGTTCAAATCTACAACGTAGATGTGCGGTGTGTATACCAGATTACGCAAACCGTCGGTAGTTACTGAAAAATGAGTTGCTACAGGATTTCCGTTTTCATCTTTCTGTACTCCGTATACTACGCAAGGAACACCATTGTTTTTACGCAATTCACGAGTTGCTTTTTTTCCGAGGTCTGTTCTTACAGAACCTTTAATTTCAATTGATTTCATTGTTCTTTAAATTTTTTGTGTTACTCTAAATTAAGTTGATTTTGTTGCTTAATTCGCCATCACACGATGTGGTATATCACACGATGGAGCTTAAAAAAGCGGTGCAAAAGTAATGCTTATTTTTGATTTAACCAAAAAGAGCCCGGATTTTTTAATCCGGGCTCTTACTTATACATTAAATCAGAAGTCAATATCTATTTTTATTTCACTAGAGCTTAGAGCTTCTTCACTTTCGTTTTCAGTTCTTTTTTCTTCCGGCATGTCTTCGCTGTGGTGGGGTTCTATCGGACCTTGTTCGTCAGTAATGAACTGAATAGCCTGTTGAAGTCCGTTTGTAAACTTCTCAAAATCCTCTTTATATAGGAAGATTTTATGCTTTTCAAAACTCACTTGTGAATCGTCACCTTCACCCGATACAATTTTCTTACTTTCTGTGATAGCCAAGAACATTTCATCTTTCCGGTTTTTCTTCACATCTAAATAATAAATACGTTTTCCCGCTTTAATGGCTTTTGAGAAAACTATTTCTTTATCACCATCCACTACACTTTTCTTTTTCTCTTCCATAATTTGAATCTTTATAAATCGGCTTCAAAATTGGATATTTTTTTTTAATGGGCAAAGAATTTGCTCATAAACTTCGAAGAAAAAAGCGTTTTCCGCTTTTCTATGCAAATTTTGCATTAAAAAATGTAATTATGTTATGTGAAATCAATGAATTTTCCTACTTTTGCAACTCCTTAATAATTTTATGTGAATTATGATAAATAGAGTTCTTATTCGTCTTAAGATAGTTCAGATAATCTATGCTTATTATCAGAACGGAGGGAAAAACTTGGATACTGCCGAGAAGGAGTTGTTCTTTAGTCTCTCTAAAGCATATGATTTGTATAACTATCTATTGCTTTTAATGGTTGAGGTAACTAAACAGGCTAACAAAAAACTGAATGCTGCGAAAAACAAACTTATCCCTACTAAGGAAGAATTGTTTCCCAACACCAAATTTGTAGAGAATCGTTTTATTGCCCAATTGGAGGTGAATAAACAGTTATTGGATTTTGCCGGCAATCAGAAGAAAACGTGGGAAAATGAAGCGGATTTTGTGAAAAGTCTGTGTGAGCAAATTATGGAAAGTGACATATATAAGGAGTATATGGCAAGTGAAACTTCTTCTTATGAGGAAGACCGTGAAGTATGGCGCAAAATATATAAGAAGATAATCTTCAATAATGCAGAACTTGACCAAGTGCTGGAAGACCAAAGCTTGTATTGGAACGATGACAAGGAAATTGTAGACACTTTTGTTCTTAAAACAATCAAGCGTTTTGAAGAAAAAAATGGTGCTAAACAAGAGTTGTTACCTGAGTTTAAAGATGATGAAGATCAAGATTTCGCACGCCGTTTGTTCCGCCGCGCTATTTTGAATTCTGACTATTATCGTCATCTTATCAGTGAGAATACAAAGAATTGGGATCTTGACCGTGTGGCATTTATGGATGTGATTATCATGCAGATTGCTTTGGCGGAAGTTCTTAGCTTTCCTAATATCCCCGTTAGTGTGTCGCTCAATGAATATGTGGAAATCGCTAAGTTGTATAGTACTCCTAAAAGTGGTGGATTTATTAACGGTACATTGGATGGAATCGTTAATCAATTAAAAAAAGAAAACAAGCTGACGAAAAATTAATATCTTTGTTTGTTATCGTAAGTGTAACAACATTATAAACTAAAAAAACTTGAAAGTATGAATTTATCATTTGTATTTCTGCAGGCTGCAGGCGGAGGCGATTACTCATTCCTGATTATGATGGTAGCTATTTTCGCTATTATGTATTTCTTCATGATTCGTCCGCAGAATAAGAAACAGAAAGAAATTGCAAATTTCCGTAAGAATCTGGAAGTAGGTCAGGAAGTGATAACTGCCGGTGGCATTTATGGAAAAATTAAAGAAATAGAAGATAGTACTGTAGTATTGGAAGTTGCATCAGGCGTGAAGATTAAGATTGATAGAAATTCTATCTATGCTAACGCTGCTGCAAACCAACAAACAAAGTAAAACTTATATAAGCTATGTTCGACAAAAGGAACATACGTATTTACTATTTGAGGACATTAGAGAAAATCAGAAGCTTCCTGCTTAGTCGTAATAGTAGGGAGTTTCTGATTTTCTTGTTTTTTGTATTCGTTTCTTTCTGTTTTTGGTTGCTTCAGATATTGAATGATGATTATGAAACAGAATTTTCGATTCCTCTCCGTATGAAGAATGTCCCCAATAATGTGGTGCTGACTTCCGAGTTACCCAGTGAGTTAAAGATAGGAGTGAAGGATAGGGGAACTGTATTGACCAATTATATGTTGGGGCAAACTTTCTATCCGGTTACAATTGATTTTAAGGATTATGAGAGCAAAGGCACGCAAGTACGTATTCCGGTTTCTACTCTGTTGAAGAAAATTACAGGTCAATTGAACCAGTCGACTCGCTTGCTGACTGTTCGGCCTGACACATTGGAGTTTATTTATACTAAGGGGGAAGCTAAAAAAGTTCCTGTCAAGTTGCAGGGAAAAATTGATTTAGATCGTCAGTATTATATTTCTGATGTTATCTATTCTCCTGATTCGGTAATGGTCTATGCTCCTCAGGAAATATTGGATACCATTACTACGGCCTATACAGAGTCGGTGGTATTAGAGAATCTGTCTGATACGACTCATCGCCGCATCAGTCTGGCAAAAGTGAAAGGAGCCCGGTTTATTCCCGACTTTAATGATGTAACGCTCATGCTGGATGTATATGCAGAGAAGAGTGTGGAGGTACCTGTGCGTGGTGTGAATTTTCCTCCTGATAAAGTATTGCGTACCTTTCCCTCCAAAGTGCAGGTTACTTTTCAGGTCGGACTGAGTCATTTCAAGGCAATTACGGCTGAAGATTTTTTTATAGGAGTGACTTACGAGGAATTACTGAATAATAAAGGAGAAAAGTGTCCGGTGAAACTTAAATCTGTTCCCCGCTATGTGAATCATGTGCGTCTTAATCCGCAAGAGGTGGATTATCTGATTGAACAACAAATAATATTCAATGATTAAGATAGCTATTACCGGAGGTATTGGCAGTGGGAAATCATATATTTCTCACTTACTGGAGACAATGGATGTGCCGGTCTACAATGCTGATAATGAAGCTAAGCGCTTGATGGTATCCGATGAGGGAATTCATCGGGAGCTTATTGCTTTATTGGGAAAAGAGGTCTATGATAAAGAAGGAGCTTTGAATAAACCTCTGCTCGCTTCTTATCTTTTTTCGGCTCCTGAGCATGTGAGACAAATCAATGCTATTATTCATCCTAGGGTGAGGGAGGATTTTATCCGTTGGATTGGAGAACTGAAAGAGTGTGAGATAGCGGGTATGGAATCTGCCATTCTTTATGAGGCCGGTTTTGAAAATACAGTAGATGCTGTAGTGATGGTTTATGCACCATTGGAGTTAAGGGTGAAGCGGGCTATGCAGCGCGATAATGCAACAGAACAACAGGTGCGTGCACGTATCTTGGCACAACTTGATGACGAAGAAAAACGAAGTAGGGCAGATTTTACGGTTTTGAATGATGGTACTGTTCCGCTGCTTCCACAGTTGACTCAGGTAATTGAAGAATTAAAATCAGGAAAATTCGTATAATAAATTTGGGAGTTTCAATCGCGAATTGTACTTTTGCTGCCTCAAACCATAAATAAAATAGAAATAGTATGTTAAAGACCATTTTATCAATCGCGGGTAAGCCCGGATTATATAAATTGATTTCTTCAGGAAAGAATATGTTGATTGTAGAAACAGTTGACGCCGCTAAAAAAAGAATTCCGGCTTATGGACAGGACAAAGTTATTTCATTGGCTGATATAGCGATGTATACAGATGCAGAAGAAGTGCCTTTGAGCAAAGTGTTGGAATCAGTGAAAAACAAAGAGAACGGGGCTGTGGCTTCTATTGACTATAAGAAAGTATCTGCAAACGAGTTGCATGCTTATTTTGCAGAAATTCTTCCCAACTATGACCGTGACCGTGTGCACGCAAGTGACATCAAGAAGCTGTTGTCATGGTACAATATCTTGGTAAGCAATGGTATTACGGATTTTGTAGAGCAAAATGCGGTTGCCACTGAAGAACCGGCAGCAGAAGAAGGAAAATAATACTTTTCTTTATTATTTATAAAACGCCCTCCCTGCAAATTTCGAATCATTCGCAGGGAGGGCATTTTATATAGTTTGATTATAGAGAATTAGTTACGGAATATCAATCCGTCTCCCGCTGTTTCTACTATAATCGGTTTAGAACGATCTACCTCCTGAGATAATAATTTCTTTGACAAGTCGTTCAGTAAGTAGCGTTGGATAGCACGTTTCACCGGACGGGCTCCAAATTCGGGATCATATCCTGTACCGGCAATGAAACGGATTGCTTCATCTGTCATCTGGAGAGTGATTCCATTGTCGGCGAGCATATTCTTGATACCGCCAATTTGCAGCATCACAATCTGTTCAATCTCTTCTTTATTTAAAGGCAAGAACATGATTGTCTCGTCAATACGGTTCAGGAACTCCGGTCGGATTGTCTTTTTCAACATTGACATTACTTCTTTCTTCGTCTCTTCTACTATCACTTCACGATTTTCATCATTAATCTTCTCAAACTGACTCTGAATATAAGAGCTGCCTAAGTTAGAAGTCATGATGATAATGGTGTTCTTGAAATTCACAGTCCGTCCTTTATTATCTGTCAGTCGACCGTCATCCAATACTTGCAATAGGATATTGAACACATCGGGATGCGCTTTTTCGATTTCGTCAAATAATACCACAGAATAGGGTTTACGTCTTACGGCTTCTGTCAACTGACCGCCTTCGTCATAACCTACATATCCGGGAGGCGCTCCAATCAGTCGGGATACGGAGTGCTTCTCTTGGTATTCACTCATATCGATACGGGTCATCAAGCTTTCGTCATCAAACAGGTAATCCGCCAATGCCTTCGCCAACTCTGTTTTACCTACACCGGTAGTACCCAGGAAAATGAACGAGCCTATCGGACGCTTCGGGTCTTGCAGTCCGGCACGGCTACGGCGAACTGCATCGGAAACGGCGGCAATAGCCTCTTCCTGTCCCACCACACGCAAGTGCAGTTCTTGTTCCAGATTCAGTAATTTATCACGTTCACTTTGCAACATCTTATTGACCGGGATTCCTGTCCAGCGTGAAACCACATCAGCAATATCTTCGGCAGTGACTTCTTCTTTAATCATGGCATTGTCGCCTTGTTTATGCTTTAAGTCTTCCTGAATATCTTTGATTTCATTTTCCAGAGCCTGTAATTTTCCGTAACGGATTTCGGCTACTTTACCATAGTCTCCTTCACGTTCTGCTTTGTCGGCTTCAAACTTCAGTTGCTCTATTTCCTGTTTGTTCTGCTGAATCTTGTTCACCAGCTCTTTTTCACTTTGCCATTTTGCTTTATAGGAAGTTTCTTGTTCCTTCAATTCGGCAATTTCCTTATTCAGTTGTTGCAACTTAGGTTCGTCTTTTTCACGCTTGATGGCTTCACGCTCAATCTCCAATTGTTTCAGGTGGCGTGAGATTTCATCCAGCTCCTCAGGAACAGAATCACGTTCCATACGAAGTTTGGCAGCAGCCTCGTCCATCAGGTCGATGGCTTTGTCGGGCAGGAAACGCTCGGTGATGTAGCGGTTACTCAGTTCTACGGCAGCAATAATGGCTTCGTCTTTAATACGAACCTTATGATGATTTTCATATCGCTCTTTTAATCCACGCAGAATAGAGATGGTGCTTAAAGTATCCGGTTCGGCAACCATTACAGTTTGGAAACGGCGTTCCAAAGCTTTGTCCTTTTCAAAGTATTTCTGATACTCGTCAAGGGTTGTGGCACCGATGCTGCGAAGTTCACCACGTGCCAATGCAGGTTTCAGGATATTGGCAGCATCCATTGCTCCTTCACCTTTTCCGGCTCCTACCAAAGTATGGATTTCGTCAATGAACAAAATAATACTGCCTTCCGACTTTGTCACCTCATTGATAACCGATTTCAAACGTTCCTCAAATTCACCTTTATATTTGGCACCGGCTACCAGTGCACCCATGTCCAATGAATAAATCTGTTTGTTTTTCAGGTTTTCGGGCACGTCACCACGAATGATACGGTGTGCCAAACCTTCAACGATGGCTGTCTTACCTGTACCCGGTTCACCGATTAAAATCGGATTATTCTTGGTACGTCGGCTTAATATTTGTAATACTCGCCGGATTTCCTCATCACGGCCGATAACCGGGTCGAGCTTTCCACTGCGGGCAGCCTCATTTAAGTTGATGGCATATTTACTTAAGGACTGATAAGTGTCTTCGCTGGATTGAGAAGTTACTTTTTCTCCTTTCCGTAGTTCTGTGATTGCAGCACGTAAATCTTTGTCGGTCATACCCGCATCTTTCAGAATGGTAGAAACAGTACTCTTTACATTCAGTAATGCCAGAATGATAGCTTCCAGTGAAACATATTCATCTCCCATTTCTTTAGAATACTGGGTTGCCCTTTGTAATACCTCGTTGCTTTCGCGGCTCAGATAAGGTTCTCCGCCGCTGACCTTTGGCAGTGAGTCTATCTGTTTGTCGATGACTAACGTAACCTGTTGTGCATTCATCCCCAATTTCTGGAAGATAAAGTTAGTCACGTTTTCACCAACTTTCAGCACACCGGCCAGCAAATGAACCGGTTCGATAGCCTGCTGTCCGCGGGTTTGCGTAAGGTTCACAGCTTCCTGCACTGCCTCTTGTGATTTAATTGTGAAGTTGTTAAAATTCATATTGTATCTCCTTTCTGTTTTATTTCAAAATACCTATTGAAAACGGAATCGTTACGTCTTTGTTCAATGCTTTAAGCGATTTCGGTAAAGAATGCTCAAATACTTTGCCAAAAGCTGAAAGCAGAGGAAAAACAGGTGGTTGGGGTAAAAGAATCAGACAAAATGGCAGGGTGTAAGAGCTCTTAAATGAAAAAAAGTCCGAATTGGATACAAAAAGGCAGAAAACTTTCGGAAGGAGAAAAGATTATTTCTATCTTTAGACCGGTAATGTAGAAAAGAAAATGACAAAAGTAAGAATATGGCGAATGAGATGAATTTTGCAGAAACTGTAATGCTGGTAGATGCAGCATATTTGAACAGAGTGTGTGGCGACTTGAAAAAGCACTTTAGTACCGTATTGGGGCGTGAATTGCCAAAGGCTGATCTGCCGGTGCTGATGGAGTGCCTGGCTTTGGATGCCGGACTACAATTCGGGGAGAATAATATTCAGGTATTGCTTATTTATGATAAGGAAAGTGAGAATATGAGCACTTGCCAACCGGGAGATTTGCGTCAAGAATTGAATAATGTAGCTTTTAAGAGTCACTTGGGTGAGTTCGCTTTTTATTCTTTTGAGCCTTCGGATATGGCAGGAAGGGATGAATTGTTTCTTGAATCACTGAGGGTGGTTGCGGATGCGAAAGATGTGAAACGCTTGATAGCGGTTCCTGCGGAAGAAGAGTATGGCAATGAAGTTCCCGCTATATTAAATAAGGTGGACGGAAAAGACGGAATGACTGTCTTTGGCATGAATCCACCGACTGAAGCGATTGCTTATCAGTGGGAGATGTTGGGATTCGCTGTTTTGCAAGCTTTAGGGATAAAAGCCGACGAGTTGTAATAAAAGTAGCACTATGTCTGATTTTCGGTTGAGAGTATTCAGTTGTGTGGCAAAGAACCTTAGCTTTACTAAGGCATCTCAAGAGCTTTTCATCAGTCAGCCTGCCATAACAAAGCATATTCAGGAGTTAGAGACGATGTATCAGACGCGTCTCTTTGAGCGGATGGGGAATAAAATATCGCTGACTGATGCCGGAAGGCTGTTACTGGAGCACTGCGAGAAGATATTGGAAGAATACGGGCGACTGGAGTATGAGATGAATCTGTTGCGTAATGAACATATCGGAAAGCTGCGTTTGGGAGCCAGTACCACTATTGCCCAATATGTGCTTCCTCCATTGTTGGCACGCTTTATCGAGAAATTCCCACAAGTCTCTCTGTCTTTATTTAACGGAAATTCTTTGGAAGTGGAAAAAGCTCTGCAGGAACATCGCATAGACCTTGCTTTGGTGGAGGGAAATATCCGGCAGCCTAATTTGAAGTATACTTCATTTCTGCAAGATGAATTGGTTCCTGTTGTTCATACTCACAGTAAATGGACGGAATATGATGAAATCACATTAGAAGAGTTTAAAAAAATTCCTTTGGTGTTGCGTGAAAGAGGATCTGGAACATTGGATATCTTATTGGCAGCTCTTCAAAAGCACAATATAAAGTTATCAGACCTGAATGTGAAAATGTATTTGGGAAGTACGGAAAGCATCAAACTTTTTTTGGAAAACTGTGATTGCTTGGGGATTCTTTCTATACGTTCTGTCAATAAAGAATTGTATGCAGGTGAGATGAAAGTACTGGAAATAAAAGATTTATCTATGTTTCGGGAATTTGACTTTGTGCAGTTGCAGGGACAGGAAAACGGATTGCCGGCTTTATTTATGCAGTTTGCCGAACATTATAAAGAAAAGTTATAACCTATAAATAAAAACGATTGGTGATCTATCGAAACATATACTACCTTTGCACTCCGAAACAGAAAATAACATTTAAAGAAAGGTAGAAATATGATTTCAGTATCAGCTTTACAGCAAAACAACAAAGTAATTTATGTAGGTATACTTTCCACGTTGATCGTTTTTTTGTTAATGGATTATATCCCGGCATTGGCCCCTTTCTCACATTGGGTCACTCCACCGGTAGCTTTATTCCTAGGTTTGATATTCGCATTGGTGTGTGGTCAGGCTCATCCCAAGTTCAATAAAAAAACTTCAAAATATTTATTGCAGTATTCAGTGGTAGGCTTGGGTTTCGGCATGAATCTTCAAGCTTCTCTGGCTTCCGGTAAGGAAGGTATGGAGTTTACCATCCTTTCAGTGATTGGAACTATGCTCATCGGTATGTTTATCGGCCGTAAAATATTGAAGATAGACCGTGATACTTCTTATCTGATAAGTTCAGGAACTGCTATCTGCGGTGGTAGTGCCATTGCTGCTGTGGGGCCTGTCCTAAAGGCAAAAGACAGCGAAATGTCTGTGGCGTTGGCTACTATTTTTGTATTGAATGCAATAGCCTTGTTTATTTTTCCCGTTTTGGGACATTGGCTGGGATTAGACCAGCAGCAATTCGGAACTTGGGCAGCGATTGCCATTCATGATACCAGTTCGGTGGTAGGTGCAGGGGCTGCTTATGGTGAGGAAGCCTTGAAAGTGGCTACAACGATTAAATTGACTCGTGCGCTGTGGATTATTCCATTGGCATTAGCTACTTCATTTATCTTTAAGGGAAGTGGCAAGAAAATCAGTGTTCCCTGGTTTATCTTTTACTTTATAGGTGCTATCATTCTCAATACTTATGTGTTGGATGGCATTCCTCAACTGGGACAGGCCATTTCGGGTTTGGCACGTAAAGGGTTGATTATAACGATGTTCTTTATCGGTGCGTCGTTGTCGATGGATGTATTAAAGCAAGTAGGAATGAAACCGCTTATTCAGGGAGTGATTTTGTGGGTGGTAATCAGCTTGAGTACATTGGCTTATATATTATTGTTCTAAGATTAGGTATCAGAACTTAGGTATATTTAAAGCGCCTGAGAGTTTTTGAAAGACTCTTAGGCGTTTGTTCTTTTGGAAAAGGTTCGAGAGGCTTTTAAAAAGACTTTGAGGTTTTTGGAAAAGACTAAAGAGTTTTCAGAAAAGATCAAAGAGTTTTTGAAAAAGACCAAGGAGTTTTAGTGAGGGCTTAAAAAGCCTGTTTGAATTTACCTTCTTCGAAGTTCGCTTTCAGTTTTTCATCACTTTTGGCACTGTTGACAATATTCGTCAATACACTTGCTTTGGTAACTTCTACTACGATATGTGTTTTATATCGTCCGCCGGCTTGTTCACTGTTCTCGCAGATGACTTTCATTTTGACTACTTCTTGCTGTATCACTCCCTGAATCAGGCTGTTGAATTGAGCAATGTCAGCACCGGATATCTTAGTCTGCGATTTGGCAGCAGCTTCTGCTTTTGTTTTGATTTGGTTTTCAAGGGCTGTTCGGGCACCGGTCATGGCTTTTTTCTTGGAAGCTGTTGCATCACTACTCTGTGCAGAGGCATACGCACGGAAAAACTCTGCATCAGTGGCATACTCACTTCCCGTGCAGGGACCTGCATTTTGGGCGTGTGTCAATGTTGTTATCGCAAAGAACACAGCCAATAAACTAATGAATTTGTAACATTTCATATCGTGTATTTTATCAATTTCTTGCGAAGATAGGAGAATATTTGATAATATTATTAAGAAAAGAGAAAAAAATGATGGGGCCGGTGACTGTAAAATGTTCTTGCCTTAAAGAGTCTGATTTTATTATATGCAGTGGCTTGTGAGAGGATAAACTGGATTTCTATGCCATTGTTATGCCCGGAAGCTGTTAGTCTTTATGGTTGAAATAGAGAAATGTATTAAAAGCCATATCATTATCACCATGATAATTTCTTCCGGCTTTTAATACATTTGCTTCTTTAAGGGGGGGATTATATTTTCCATCCGAAGGCTTCTGCAACAGCCGGGAATACGACTTTTCCATTTACAATATTCAAGCCTTTTTTGAGTCCGGAATCTGTTTCACAGGCTTTTTCCCATCCCATATCTGCCAACTTGACGGCGTAAGGCAATGTTGCATTGGTCAGTGCCAAAGTAGAAGTGCATGGCACTGCTCCGGGAATATTGGCTACACAATAATGAATGATTCCATCGACTTCGTATGTCGGCTCGGCGTGTGTGGTTGGGTGTGACGTCTCAAAACAACCTCCTTGGTCGATGGCTACATCTACCAGCACACTTCCTTTTTTCATCAGTTTGAGCATAGGGCGGGTGATGAGGTGAGGAGCTTTTGCTCCGGGAATCAAAACAGCACCTATTACCAAGTCGGTGGTAGCGAGTTCCTGTTCTATATTGTGAGCGGATGAGAATAATGTTTTCACATTTTTGGGCATAAATTCATTTAGCTGCCTTAGGCGTGGAAGGGATATATCACAAATAGTGACGTCTGCTCCCAGTCCGGCAGCCATTAAAGCGGCGTTGGTTCCCACAACTCCACCGCCCAAAACTAATACTTTTGCAGGTTTTACCCCCGGCACTCCACCCAGTAAAATTCCTTTCCCGCCTTGTGGCTTTTCCAGAAAACGTGCACCTTCTTGCACAGACATGCGGCCGGCTACTTCACTCATTGGAATCAATAAAGGAAGGGCGCCCTGCCTGTCTACTACCGTTTCGTAAGCCATACACACCGATTTGCTTTTTATCATGGCTTCCGTCAACTGTTGGTCGCAGGCAAAGTGAAAATAGGTAAATACCAATTGCCCCTCGCGCACCAAGCCGTATTCGCTTTCGATAGGTTCTTTTACTTTGATAATCATTTCGGCTGTTCCATACACATCTTCGATGGAGGGGAGTATATGTGCTCCGGCCTTTTCATAGTCTTCGTCAGTAAATCCGCTGTTGATACCGGCAGTGTGCTGGACATATACCGTGTGACCTCTTTGTACTAATTCTCGTGCTCCCGAGGGGGTTAACGATACACGATTCTCGTTGTTCTTGATTTCTTTAGGAATTCCTACTATCATAATCGTCACATTTAAGGGGTTTGAATGTATCAAAGGTAACAAAATGTCAGAAAAGTAGGTTCCTTGCTGCTCTGTTTTTTTTCTCTGTGAAGTATGTTTAGCAACACAAATTAAGAGGAACTTTTGAATTTATTTTGTAAGTTTGCACCTGCCCGTATGCAGGGGCGGAAAAGAACAAAAAAACAGATAGGAGAAAAATGACGATACGCAGTTATATATTGCTCCTTGCATTGGGAGGCTGTTTGGCTACCCGGGCACAGGAACATCCCGAAAAACCTTTTATTTCCCCCTTTGATTTTCCGTTGACTTTAAGCGGAAACTTTGGTGAGTTGCGTGCCAATCATTTTCACGGAGGAGTTGATTTTAAAACGCAGGGGGAGATTGGCAAGCCTATTCATTGCATTGCCGACGGCTATGTAAGCCGTGTGTCGGTTACGCCCGGAGGTTATGGGCAGGCTTTGTATATCACTCATCCTAATGGCTATACTTCCGTGTATGGACATATCTCAAAGTTCGCTCCGGCTGTGGCAAAGCTGGTGGAAGAATATCAGTATGAGAATGAGACTTTTGCGGTAGACTTGAAGTTTGAACCCGGCCAACTGGCGTTTAAGTCCGGTGAGATTATTGCTTTGAGCGGTAATGAAGGATATTCGTTTGGTCCTCATTTGCACATGGAGATTCGTCGTACGGATACAGGTGAGCTGATAGACCCTTTGCAGTTTTATACGGATAAGGTGAAAGACACGACTCCGCCTCGTGCTTCTTTGGTGATGCTTTATCCTCAGCCGGGGAAAGGAGTGGTGAGCGGTTCTCCGAAGAAGAAAGCGATTCCGGTTGCCGCATTGGGAACTCCGGTTGAGGCTTGGGGAGAAATAGCAGCAGGTATAAAAGCATACGACTACATGGATGGTACGCATAACAATTACGGGGTGCGGTCTGTCGTACTTTATGTAGATACGGCTGAAGTGTTCCGTAGTACGGTGGATGGCGTTTTGCCTGAAGAAAACCGCATGATTAACGCTTGGACGGATTATGAGGAACATGTGAAGAAAAACAGTTGGGTGATGCGTTCACAGATACTTCCGGGAAATCCTTTGCGTATGTTACAGGCTGATGAGAAGGGAGGAGTCGTGACGATTGATGAGGAGAGGGATTATCACTTCCGTTATGAACTGGAGGATTTATATGGCAATAAGAACACATATCGGTTTGTGGTGCGTGGATGCCGGATGCCGATAGAAGAATATAATCCGCAAGCAAAACATTATTTGGAATGGGATAAAGGCAATGTGATACAGGAACCCGGAATGGAATTGGTCATTCCGCGAGGCATGCTGTATGAAGACATTGCATTGAACACTAAGGTGATAAAGGATACTGCTGCCATTGCATACGAATATCGGTTGCATGATGAGGCAGTGCCTTTGCAGGCGGGATGTACGTTGATGATTGGCGTGCATCGTTTTCCGGTGGAAGACACATCAAAATATTATGTAGTCCGTAAGTGGGGAAACAGGAAGGGTTCTGCCGGAGGGAAGTTTGATGACGGCTGGATGAAAACAACCATTCGTGAGTTGGGAACATATACCGTGGCTGTCGATACGGTTTCTCCGCGAGTCACTCCCCTGAACCGGTCTCAGTGGAAAAGCGGAAACATACAGTTTAAGATTGGTGATGCCGAGACAGGTGTGAGAGATTACAAGGTGATGATTGACGGTCGGTTTGAGCTTTTCAGTTTCAGCTCGAAGACAGCTCGGTTGTCAATGAAGTACCCGAAGCGTTTGAAAAGGGGAGTGCCCCATAAGCTGGAAGTGATCGTGACCGATTATTGTGGGAATGAGACGCGGAAAGAATATAAGTTTTAAGTAGAAAACAGAATAACACAATTAAAAAGTTATATAAATGAAGAACAAGCTAATTTTAGGAGCTGCCTTGCTGGTGGCAGCCGTGACCGAAACACTGGCCTGTACCAACTTTATTGTTGGTAAAAATGCATCGACAGACGGTTCGGTTATTGTATCTTATTCAGCCGATTCATACGGAATGTTCGGTGAGTTATATCATTATCCCGCAGGTGTACATGCCAAAGGCACCATGCGTGATATTCATGAATGGGATACGGGTAAGTATTTGGGACAGATAAAGGAAGCCCCCCAAACTTACAATGTGATTGGAAACATGAATGAATATCAGGTAACGATTGGAGAAACAACCTTCGGCGGGCGTGAAGAGTTGGTGGATACTACCGGTATTATGGATTACGGCAGTCTTATTTATGTTGCGCTCCAACGTTCGCGCACGGCAAAAGAAGCTATTGAAGTGATGACTGACTTGGTTAAGGAATACGGCTATTACAGCAGTGGCGAGTCATTCTCTATTGCAGACCCCAACGAAGTATGGATTCTTGAAATGATAGGCAAAGGGCCGGGTGTGAAAGGAGCAGTATGGGTAGCTGTCAGGATACCGGATGATTGTATTGCAGCACATGCCAATCAAAGCCGGATTCATAAATTTAATATGAATGACAAAGACAACTGTCTCTATTCTCCCGATGTGATTTCGTTTGCCCGCGAGAAAGGTTATTTTGACGGTATGAACAAAGATTTTAGTTTTTCGGAAGCTTATAATCCTTTGGATTTCGGCGGGCTTCGTTTTTGTGAAGCACGTGTATGGAGCTACTATAATATGTTTAATAAAGCGGTAGGAGATACCTATTTGCCTTATATAAAGGGAGAGAGCAAGGAACCGATGCCTCTTTATATCAAGCCCGACCATAAGCTTTCTGTGCGCGATGTACAAAGAGCCATGCGTGACCATTATGAAGGCACGCCGCTGGATATCACTAATGATCCGGGAGCCGGTCCTTTTAAAACACCTTATCGTTTGTCACCGTTGACTTATAAAGTAGGCGACAAAGAGTATTTTAATGAACGCCCGATTTCTACTCAGCAGACTGCATTTACATTTGTGGCACAGATGCGTGCCGAACTCCCCGATGCGATAGGTGGTGTACTGTGGTTTGGTGCGGATGATGCCAACATGACAGTATTTGCTCCGGTCTATTGCTGTACGGACAGAATTCCCGATTGTTATAGCGGTAAAGAAGCAGACTGTGTAACCTTCTCGTGGAATTCCGCTTTCTGGATTTACAACTGGGTGGCCGACATGATTCGTCCTCGATACAGTTTGATGATTGAGGATATGCGTGCGGTTCAAAACAATTTGGAGGATACTTATGACAGTGCGCAAAGTGGTATAGAAAACGCTGCACTCAGCCTTTACGAGAAAGACCCGGTGAAAGCGAAAGAGTTCTTGACCAACTATTCTTGCATGACGGCTCAGTCGGCAGTTGACAGCTGGAAGAAGTTGGGAGAATTCCTCATTGTGAAATACAACGACGGTGCAGTGAAGAAAATGGCAAAGAACGGCTCTATCTTGCGACCGGAAACAGGAAACTGTGCTCCGCTGGTGCGTCCGGGTTATCCTCAGGAATTTTTGGAAGAGCTGGTGAAAGCTACAGGAGAGCGTTATAAAGTGACAAAATAAGAAGGTGTATCTTACGTTTGATAATAAAAAGCTGTCCGCATTACATCTCTATGGAGGTGTAGTGCGGATTTTTTTTCATGGATGCAGGCATGGATTCCATTATAATTTATTTCTTCAAAAGATAGGAATTGTGAACTTATTCTTTTACATTTGCGTATTATTAAAATATTAACTCTAATAAAGTAGATCACATGGAAAATGAAGAATTGATTCAGCAAGTGACTGAGAAAGCCAAGAAGTGGTTAACTCCTGCATACGATGCCGAAACTCAGGCAGAGGTAAAGCGTATGTTGGAAAATGAAGATAAAACCGATTTGATAGAAGCATTTTATAAAGATTTGGAATTTGGTACAGGCGGTTTGCGCGGTATCATGGGAGTAGGTAGTAACCGTATGAATATATATACTGTCGGTGCAGCTACTCAGGGATTGTCCAACTATCTTAATAAGAACTTTAAAGACCTTGAACAAATAGCTGTTGTGGTTGGTCATGATTGCCGTAACAACAGCCGTCTGTTTGCCGAAATCTCAGCAAATATTTTCTCGGCTAATGGTATCAAGGTATATCTGTTTGAGGATATGCGTCCCACTCCTGAGATGTCTTTTGCCATTCGTCATTTGGGATGTCAAAGCGGTATCATCCTGACAGCTTCTCATAACCCGAAAGAATATAACGGTTATAAGGCCTATTGGGATGATGGTGCACAAGTATTGGCTCCGCATGATAAAGGTATTATTGATGAAGTGAATAAGATTGCTTCGGCTGCCGATATTAAGTTTGAAGGAAACAAAGAACTGATTCAGGTGATTGGTGAGGATATCGATAGCATCTATTTGGATAAGGTGCATACTATTTCTATTGATTCTGAAGTAATTAAGCGTCAGAAGGATTTGAGTATTGTGTATACTCCTATTCATGGAACGGGTATGATGCTGATTCCGCGCGCTTTGAAACAATGGGGCTTTGAAAATGTGCATTGCGTGCCCGAACAGATGGTGAAGAGTGGCGATTTCCCGACTGTTATCTCGCCGAATCCCGAAAATGCGGAAGCATTGTCTATGGCTATCGATTTGGCTAAGAAAATTGATGCTGACATCGTGATGGCGAGTGACCCGGATGCCGACCGTGTAGGTATGGCTTGTAAGAACGACAAGGGTGAATGGGTATTGATTAATGGTAATCAGACTTGTTTGCTTTTCTTGTATTATATCATCAAGAACCGCATTGCAATGGGCAAGATGAAGGACAATGATTTTATTGTCAAGACCATTGTTACTACCGAGCTTATCAAGGCTGTGGCCGACAAGAATAAGATTGAGATGCGCGACTGCTATACCGGTTTTAAATGGATTGCACGTGAAATCCGTTTGAGCGAAGGCAAACAGCAATACATCGGCGGTGGTGAAGAAAGTTATGGTTTCCTGGCCGAAGACTTCGTTCGTGATAAAGATGCTGTTTCTGCTTGTGCGTTGCTGGCTGAAATCTGTGCTTGGGCCAAAGACCGGGGCAAGACTTTGTTCGATGTTCTGATGGATATCTATGTGGAATATGGTTTCTCTAAAGAAACGACAGTCAATGTAGTGAAGCCTGGTAAGAGTGGTGCAGATGAAATCAAAGCAATGATGGAAAACTTCCGCGCCAATCCTCCGAAAGAAATCGGTGGTTCTAAAGTGATATTGGCAAAGGATTACAAGACTTTGAAAGCTACAGACGGTGAAGGTAATGTGGCAGATATTGATATGCCTGAAACCTCTAATGTACTGCAATACTTCACTGAAGACGGTACTAAGATTTCTGTTCGTCCTTCGGGTACCGAACCTAAGATTAAGTTCTATATGGAAGTGAAAGGCGAGATGGGATGTCCTAAGTGCTATGATGCTGCTAATGCTGCTGCAGAAGAAAAAGTAGAAGCCGTAAGAAAGTCATTGGGAATTTAATCCGGTTACAGCCATCTTGAGGCAAAAGATAAAAAAGGGTGCGTCAAAAGTAAAACCGTTTCGGACTTTTGGCGCACCCTTCATTTTTATGCCTGTGCAGGCATGGCTTACACGTACGTATGTGTGACCTTGTGCATTAGTACACGTAGGGCCACACATATATATGTGTGACCCTATGCGTACTAACGTGTAATCCGTGTCGTTAGAACTTGGTATATATGATTTGCATTTTTAATTCATTTCCTGCTTTGGTGCCGCCTTTCAGCTCAGCGCTCTCCATATCCAAGTTATTGCTTACCCCGATAATCGAATTGTTTGTATCAAAGTCCACCTTTACAGGTATCAGCACAACTTTATTCCAATCGGGATTCTTTTTAACCCAGTCCGGGTCACCGGCTTCTCCTTTTTTCTTTTCTTCGATGCAGTGAGTAATCAATTGGGCAATATTGGAAAAAGTATATTTATTACTGTTGCTGGTAAAGCTTGTGATGAAAGAAGAGATATTGTCGGTAATCTTATTCTCCTCAAAGAACGAGTACATTTCCTTCTTTCTTACCATTAATAAATATTGGGGAATGCCCATTGCAAAACTGCTGTTGTTTTTTTCGTTAAAGCGGGTGAAAGAAAGAGTTGCAGCATTCAATGTATCATTCTGATGCGCTTCATATATTTCATCGACAGGCAATGTAGCTTCCGTATAGATTCCGGCAGGAGTCTTTATGTAAGTACAATTGTCTTTGTCCACCAATTCTTTCAATCTTTCGGAATTCTGGAAACGGTTGGCTTGAATAACTTCTTTTGTCGCAGCAAAATCAGCGAATGTATTTACCAAAGAGTCTAGCTTATTGGAAGAACTCTTAATCAATCTGCTGAAATGCATACGTAAGTCAAGGTTGTCAATATATAGAATAGTACCGTCACCATGTGTACAACGTACATAGATGCCTTTTAAGACATTCTTGATAAATGCATCGGCATTCTTATAGTTGTTTTTATCTTCCTTATATTTCTCATACATAAATTTTCCCAAATTAGTGGGTAATTTTATGGTTTGAGTATAATATCTGCTGCTAAGCGTATCTGTGAGGTGGGCATCGGTTCCGCCTGCCGAATAAGCTTTTTCAGCGATAGGTTTGGCATTTTCGTTGTAGTAGTTGTCGGGATTTACATTCGTATAAAATGTGTTCAAATCTCCTTCCGGTATCACTTTGTCCAATGTATCAATTCTCATGCGCATGGAGTTTAGGGAATCTCCGAAAAATTTCGTATATTGGACAAAGAGTGTCAGTCCTGTGATCTCTTGTACAGCTTCGGGGAATTCAAAATCATCCGTACAGTTGAATTGCGCTATAAAGTCGGACGTGAATTCACCGAACTGAGGGTCGGTATAACGTCCCAGATAAGCAGTACTGGTACGTGCATATACGGAATCCGCTAAAATAGAACGGGTGGTGACATCATAGATTTTGCCTCCGGCCTGAATATGGTCTCCATCCGGAATAGTCGTATCACCGATTCCCGGTGTCGTATCATCGCAACTGTATGTAAGTGCGGCTAACAACAATGCGCATAAATATTTGATTTTCATTTTTGTAATCTATATTGATTTATTTCTTTTCAAACTCCCAAACTTCATCGTAGAAGTTATTAAAAGCGTCTGCATAAGTTTCGGGTGATTGGTAATCAAGAACAGGAATACCCGATTCGCGTGCGAATTTCATCACGTTCTCATTTACCTTTTCACTATTTTGAATTACACCGTCTGAATAGGCGATGGCCAATTTGCAGAGTTCTTCATAATTAGCCGGAGTTTTGATAATGTTGTCTACATCATTTCTTTCAATGCCTTTCAGCATCAATTTCTCGGCTAAATCACCTTGGAATTCCGATTTGAAATCATCTCCGAATACAGAGAATACAACTTTAGAATCTCTGAAAGACGGTTCGTCTTGATAAGCTTTTTTGATATAGAGGGGTACAAATGCACTCATCCAACCCTGACAATGGATAACATCGGGACACCAACGCAGTTTCTTTACTGTTTCCAATACACCACGTGCATAGAAAATAGCACGTTCGTCATTGTCCGTGTATTCTACTCCGTTTTCATCAGCTACCATTTGACGGTGCTGGAAATAATCATCATTATCAATGAAATATACCTGCATGCGGGCGGCTTGGATTGACGCAACCTTGATAATCAACGGGTGGTCTGTATCGTCGATAATCAGGTTCATACCCGACAGGCGAATGACTTCGTGTAATTGATTTCTGCGTTCATTAACATTGCCCCACTTCGGCATAAAAGTTCTGATTTCTCTGCCTTTTTCCTGAATAGCCTGCGGAAGATATCTTCCCATGCTTGCCATTTCGGATTCGGGAACGTAAGGGGTAATCTCTTGTGTAATAAATAAAACTTTATTTGCCTTCATCTTAACTTTTTGTTGCTCATAAACATTTTGCAAAGATATAAAAAAAATAGCTGAGAGAGGCAAAAATACACACTTAATAATTCCTTATGATTTGTTAAGCGTCTGATAATAAAGGAAAAAAGAATTGTTTTTCTGTCTGATAGCGAGCTGAAGTTGTCGTTGTTGGCATATCTTTGACTGATAATAAAACGTTTTTTTTTTCGTTATCTCCAAAATAATGGTTTACTTTGCAGCCGTTTTAATTGAAACAGCTTAAAAAGAAGTGAGATAAAATGAAGTTAGTTCATACGATTAAAGAGCTTCAGTCAGAGCTTGATGCCCTGCGTAATATAGGAAAAACAATCGGTTTGGTTCCTACGATGGGAGCGTTGCATGCAGGTCATGCTTCATTGGTGAAACGTGCTGTTGCCGAGAATGATGTGGTGGTAGTGAGTGATTTTGTGAATCCTACTCAGTTTAACGACCGGAATGACTTAATTAAATATCCGCGTACGTTGGATGCCGATTGTGAATTATTGGAAAAGGTAGGGGCATCTTTTGTTTTTGCTCCATCCGTGGAAGAAATTTATCCGGAGCCGGATACACGCCGGTTCAGCTATGCTCCGTTGGACACAGTAATGGAAGGACGATTCCGTCCGGGACATTTTAATGGTGTATGCCAAATTGTGAGTAAACTATTTATGATAGTAGAGCCTGACCGTGCTTATTTTGGCGAGAAAGATTTCCAGCAGTTGGCTATTATTCGTGAAATGGTGAAACAAATGGAATTTAAGTTGCAGATTGTGGGATGTCCTATCGTTCGCGAAGAAGACGGTATGGCTCTGAGCAGTCGTAATGCACGTCTTTCACCTGAAGAAAGAGAATATGCATTGAATATATCACAAACATTGTTTAAGAGCCGTATGTTTGCTGCGTCACATACAGTGGCAGAGACTCAGAAGTTTGTAGAGAATGCTATTGCAGCTTCCAAGGGCTTGCGTTTGGAGTATTTTGAAATAGTGGATGGAAATAGTCTGCAGAAGATTGCCAATTGGGAAGATACGGAATATGCAGTAGGTTGTATCACCGTATTTTGCGGTGAGGTACGCTTGATTGACAATATAAAATATAAGGAAAAGCTATGATGATTGAAGTGTTGAAATCCAAACTTCATTGTGTTCGTGTGACAGAAGCTAACCTGAACTATATGGGTAGTATCACGATTGATGAAGATTTGATGGATGCCGCCAATATGATTGCCGGTGAGAAAGTACACATTGTGGATAACAATAACGGAGAGCGTTTTGAAACGTATATTATTAAAGGAGAACGCGGTTCGGGATGTATTTGTCTGAATGGTGCGGCTGCACGTAAAGTGCAGGTGGGAGATATCGTGATTATCATGTCGTATGCCATGATGGATTTTGAAGAGGCCAAGTCGTTCAAGCCGACAGTGGTTTTTCCTGATTCGATGACGAATCAAGTGTTGGGATGATTCTTTTAAAATATAATCATTTTTATTTTTTAGATGTATTAAATTAAAGTTTGTTGGAGGGTGTGTCGAAACTCTCATTTCGATAAAAAGGGAATTTTGACACACCTTCCTTTTCTTTTATGTCCTTACAAGGCTTTTTCTTTAATAAGTCCCATGCGGTAGGCTAAGAGCAGCTTTTTCAAATCATTGATTTGGGTAACTAATTCCCGGCCTTTGTCCGTATCCTTCACCATCATTCTCTGCGAGCTGAGCTCTACGATTTGTGTACTCGATTTAATATCCTGTCCTTCTTCTATCGCTTTCTGCATGGATGTGAAAGGTTCATGCTGGACTAGCTGGAAGCCGCGTGAATGATAGACCAAGGTATATCCGGCAATACCGGTCTCGGAATGATAAGCTCTGGAGAATCCGCCGTCTATCACCATCATCTTGCCATTGGCTTTAATAGGGTTTTCCCCTTGAATGGTTTTAACCGGCACATGACCGTTGATGATATGGCGGTGTTTTCCTACTACTCCAAACTCGTCTAAAAGCATATCGCATACTTTTTCTTCGTTGCGAAGAGTGTAGTAGTGTCCTTTTATCTCTTTATGCAATTCCTTTTCTTTCAGGAAATAGCGTTCAAAAGTAGCCATCTTGTTTTTGTCGAAGGCAGGAGAGTCTTTTCCGCTCCATAAATACCACACATAGTCTATGGCAAATTGCTTCTCTTCATTATCTTCTTCTGCAAAGTAAGCGGTGCGTATCAGATGCCCGACCTTTTCGAGCAGTTTTTTGCCTTTATAGGCTTTCCCGGCTATCATCACGTTTTTCAAGGTACCGTCTTCATTGAGGGGAACGGAAGCATGAAACAGCAGGTTGGAGTTGCTTACGGTGTACATGCATCCGTAGCGGAACAGGCAACGCATATGCTTTTTCAGTTTTTCGCTGCTGACGAATGAATGATGAAGCTTATTCATGATTTCTCTTTCTTCGGGAGTCAGCTTATAGGGGTCGGCAGGATCTACTGTCGGTAGAAAACTGTCTTTCAATTCATATTCTTTTCCGTCTAAAGTCAGTATATTCCGTTCGAAGTCGATGCGATGAAGCAACATGCGGTCATCCATTCCGAAATCGGGACGGCGTTTGATGATTTCCGCTTCCAGTTTGAATTGGATGATGCTGATGGCTTTATGCATTTGAGCAATCATGCGCAAGGTCTTTTCGTTGTACGTGCATTCCTGACCTTCTACTTTGGGACCGAACAGGCTGCACGAGTCTTCGGCATAAGTTTCCATGGCAAAGGTTGCCAGCGGCAGAAGATTGATACCGTATCCGTCTTCAAGTACGGACAAGTTACCATAGCGCATTGCCAATCTGAGCACGTTAGCCATGCAACATTCGTTTCCGGCTGCAGCTCCCATCCATAGAATATCATGGTTTCCCCATTGTACATCAAAGTTATGATAGTTGCAGAGAATGTCCATGATACGGTGGGGAGCGGGTCCACGGTCAAAAATATCTCCTAATACGTGCAGTGTATCGATAGTGAGACGCTGAATGAGTTGACAGAGTGCAATAATGAAATCATCTGCACGGCGGGTACTGATAATCGTACTTATAATGACATTGATATAAGCCTGCTTGTTGGGTACCATCGAACTTTCGTGCAGCAATTCCTGAATGATGTACGAAAATTCCTTGGGAAGTGCCTTCCGCACTTTGGAACGCGTATATTTGGAAGAAACATTTTGGCAGACGCGGACCAGTTGGTTGAGTGTGATGACATACCAGTCGTCTATATCTGTTTCCACTCCCTTGATAAGCTCCAGTTTTTGTTCAGGATAATAAATCAGGGTGCAAAGTTCTTTCTTCTCATTCTCACGTAAAGTATTGCCGAATATTTCGTTTACTTTTCGTTTGATGGCTCCCGAAGCATTACGTAGCACATGCTGAAAAGCTTCATATTCTCCATGTAAGTCCGCCAGAAAATGTTCTGTTCCCTTGGGAAGGTTAAGGATGGCTTCCAGATTGATGATTTCCGTACTGGCATCGGCTATGGTCGGGAAGCTGTGCGATAACAGTTGCAGGTATCGCATATCTTCTTGTATGGTTTCAGGGGTAATTTGATTATAAGCGTTCATTGTTATATTTTATAAAAAGAACATGAGTATTAATTGTGCAATAATGACACGGCTGAACATAGACAGCGGGTATACTGTGGCATAGCTCACTGCAGGGTTGTCACCGGGCAAAGTGTCGTTGGCATAATTAAGTGCCATGGGGTTGGCCATGCTTCCACACAGCATTCCGCAAGTGCTGCCAAAATCCAGATGGCTCATGCGCAGGGCGATGAGTGCCATGATTACGACTGGAAGAAAAGTGATGGCGAATCCTAAACCAATCCAGATTGCTCCTTCGGGGCGCATAACGGTCTCAAAGAAGTGGGCTCCGGCATCCAGACCCAGACATGCCAGATAGAGTGATAACCCTATTCCTCTCAACATCAGGTTGGCACTTCGGGTTGTATATGTAATCAGATGGAAACGTGGTCCGAAACAACCGATGAGAATACCTACTACGATAGGGCCGCCGGCAAGTCCGAGTTTGACAGGAGTACTGACTCCCGGAATGGCAATGGGAATTGAACCGAGAACCAATCCAAGCACTATCCCGATAAAGATGGCGGCAAGGTTGGGGTCTTTCAGTGTACGGGTAGCGTTTCCCAATACTTTTTCGACGTTTTCTATCGCTTTTGCTTCACCTACCACAGTGAGCCGGTCGCCCAGTTGGAGGATTAACCCCGGAGTTGCAAGCAGTTGCACACCACTGCGCATCACACGGCTGATATTGATTCCATAGCTGTTGCGCAGGCGTAGGGAACCGAGTTTTTTTCCATTGATTTCAGGGCGGCTGACAACAATGTGCTTGGAAATCAGCTGGCTGTCGATAGCATTCCAGTCAATGTCTTTTTTATTCCAATCCTGAGCTTCCTGCTCGCCGAAAAGGATAGTAAGGGTGGGGGCGTCTTTTTCGGTAGTGATGATTAGCAAGCGGTCATCTTCTTTCAAAACCTTTTCAGAAGTGGGAATGCTTACCGCGCCGTTTCTCCATAGGCGGGAGATGACAAATTTGGGATAACTCAGTTCGGCTACTTCTTTGATGCTTTTATTAAAAATAGCGGGATTGTGTACTTTAAAAGTAGCAATGAAAGTCTGGTTGGCATCTTCGTGCTCGTTTGTTTCGATATCCGATGGGCGTACAAAAAGCTTGCGAACCACCAGCATGGCAAGGATGACACCGACTACTCCCAGCGGATAAGTCACCGCGCAACTCAACGCTGCTCCATTGGCCGGTTCGCCAAGTTGTTTTAGAGTCTGTTGGGCGGCTCCCAATGCCGGAGTGTTGGTTGTAGCTCCACAAAGGATGCCTACCATGTCGCTCATTGGGATTGTAGTGAGTTTGCTTAATATTACAGTCATCACCGTACCTATTAAGACCACTCCCATACCGAGCATGTTGAGTTTAACTCCTCCTTTCCTGAAAGAGCTGAAAAAGCCCGGACCTACCTGTAATCCTAATTCATAAACGAAGAGCACCAGACCGAAGCTTTCGGCATAATTCAACATATTGGAATCAATGGAGAACCCTAAATGTCCTGCCAGAATACCGGCAAAAAAGACAAAAGTCACTCCCAGTGAGATTCCGAATACATGAATCTTACCCAAGCCGAGACCTACGGCAGTAATTATCGACAGGATGACTACCGCTTGTAAAGGAGTATGCTCGAAAAATAGACTATTTAACCATTCCATGATGCAAAGATAACAAATACTAATTGTAATTATCCTAAATCCGTTTGACTATTTTCACCCAACCAGTCATCTATCAGTTTTCTTGCCAGACTGAGTTTTCCCGGAATTTCAGGCAGGTTATCTTTAGTATAAAAAGCTCCGGCATTTAATTCTTCCGCTTGCAGTTTGATCTCACCGCTTTCATAGTCAGCGGTGAATCCTATCATGATGCCGCTGGGATAAGGCCACGGTTGGCTGCCGAAATATTTCAGATTCTTGATGTGCAGTCCGGTTTCTTCCGCCACTTCGCGGTGTACGCACTCTTCCAATGTCTCTCCGGGCTCCAGAAAACCGGCGACAAGTCCGTTGAATGTGCCGCGAAAGTTACGGGCATGCACTAGCAGGATACTGTCTCCTTTTTGTATGCGCACGATGATGGCCGGAGAGATACGGGGGTAGAACTCTTGTCGGCATTGCGGACATTTCTTGGCAATGGGAGAGATTTGATGGGTGGGAACACCGCATGCCGGGCAGTAACGGCTGTTTTGGTCCCAATTTAATATCTGAAAAGCCTTGCCGCCCATTTGGTATTCTTGCAACGGCAGAAAATCAAAAGAAGCCCGAAGTCCCATCATCTGTCTTGCCGGACTTTCGGAACCCGGAATGGGGGTGTGCAGAGAATAGGTTTTGCAGGGAAGTCCGTTCATCTCTCCTATTGTGTGAATGGTGCTGCCGATAGGAACTGCTACGGGAGGTTCTGTACAGCAAGGCACATGATATCCGTTTTCTGTTTGTAAGATTAGAATTTGGTCTTTATAAAAAACAAACCAATTACAATTTTCTTGTTCCATTATCTTGTTTTATTGTCAGTCTAAAATCATCGTTAATTGTATTCTCTTTCTTTCTTTGTCGATAGTCATTACTTTTACTTGAACATGCTGATGTATCCTGACTACGGTGCTCGGGTCGCTCACAAATTCCCTGCATAGCCGGGATACATGTACCAAGCCGTTCTCTTTGATACCTATGTCGACAAAACAACCGAAGTTGGTGATATTGTTTATAATGCCCGGCAGTATCATACCTTCTTTCAAATCGTCGATGGTACGCACATTCTTGTCAAATTCAAATACTTGGATTTGCTGGCGGGGATCACGCCCCGGCTTGTCGAGTTCTTGCATGATATCCGTTAGTGTAGGCAGTCCGACTGCATCGGAGACATACTTTTTAATATCAATTTTGGTACGCAACTCTTTATTCTTTATCAAGTCGTCTACCGTACAATCAAGGTCTTTCGCAATATGTTCCACCACCGGATAACTTTCGGGATGAACAGCCGAATTGTCCAACGGATTCTTTGATTGTGGGATGCGAAGGAAACCGGCGCATTGTTCGAATGCCTTTGCTCCCATGCGGGGAACTTTCATCAACTCTTTCCGGGAATGAAAAGGACCGTTTGCCGTACGGTAATCCACAATATTTTGGGCAAGTGTGGGACCGAGACCTGAAATGTAGGTCAGTAAATGCCGGCTGGCGGTATTCAGATTGACACCGACCAGATTCACACAGCTTTCTACGGTTTGGTCCAGCGATTTCTTTAAAAGACTTTGGTCTACATCATGCTGATACTGACCTACTCCGATGGATTTTGCATCAATTTTGACCAGCTCGGCCAGTGGGTCCATCAGACGGCGTCCGATGGAAACAGCACCGCGCACGGTCACGTCATAATCGGGAAACTCGTCACGCGCTGTCTTGGAAGCCGAATAGATGGATGCTCCATCCTCACTCACTACAAAAACTTGTAATTCACGGTTATAGCTTTGTGAGGTGACAAATTGTTCGGTCTCCCGACTGGCGGTTCCGTTACCGATGGCAATGGCTTCTATGGCATATTGTTCCACCAGTTTGGTGATTTTCCGTCCGGCAAGCTGATATTCGCTTTTGGGAGGATGGGGATAAATCGTTTCGTTGTGGAGCAGGGTACCTTGTGCATCAAGACACACCACCTTGCAGCCCGTGCGATATCCGGGGTCTATTCCCATTACCCGTTTTTGTCCCAGGGGAGGAGCGAGCAACAGTTGCCTCAGATTTTCGGCAAATACCCGGATGGCTTCTGCATCGGCTTTCTCTTTGCTGAGCGTGGCGAATTCCGTTTCTATGGACGGTTTCAACAGGCGCTTGTAGGCATCACGGACAGCTTCTGCAACCTGATGTCCACATTCGTTATTACTGCGTACATACATCCGTTCGAGCCGTTCACTACATTCATTGTCGTCAGGGCTGATGGTCACTTTCAGCAGACCTTCCGATTCTCCCCGGCGGATGGCGAGCAAGCGGTGTGAAGTGCATCGTTTCAGCGGTTCGCTGAAGTCGAAGTAGTCACGGTATTTGACGGCTTCCTCTTCTTTTCCTTTTATTACTTTGGAAGTGATGACAGCCTGACGCGAAAACTGATTGCGCAGTTGGTTACGGGCACGTTCGTCTTCACTTACTTGTTCGGCTATGATGTCACGAGCGCCTTTCAGTGCATCTTCTTCGTCTTTCACTTCTCCTTTGACGAAAGAGCCGAGACGGTTTTCCAGATGATTTTCACGTTGCAGCATTAAGAGGGTGGCAAGCGGTTCCAGTCCTTTTTGTCTGGCTGCTTCGGCGCGTGTTTTCCGTTTGGGCTTATAGGGGAGATATATATCCTCCAGTTCGGTGGAGTCCCAGCAGGATTCTATGCGGGTACGCAACTCTCCGGTCAGTTTGCCTTGTGTGTCAATAGTAGATAAAATGGTTTCTTTGCGTTTGGATAATTCGCAAAGTTTATCGTTGCGGTCTTTTATCTCACCGATCTGTACTTCGTCCAGCCCTCCTGTGGCTTCTTTACGGTATCGGCTGATAAATGGGATGGTGGCGCCTCCGGCCAACAATGATAATGTGTTATTTACTTGGTGTACGGCAACGCCCAGTGCCGTGGCTATCATTTTGCTGAATAATTCCATGTTTATTGTTTTCTATCGGAGTGCAAAGGTAATATTTACTAAGCAGAAATCCCTACTTCCGCAGAATAAAAAGAAGAAGCTGTCCGAAAAGGCGTTTTTTTGTTGGTAGTGTGTCAAAACTAAACCGGGCTATCCCATCGTCAGCTGTAGGGGCAGGGTTATCCACGTTTTGACACATTTACAACCCCAATGGTCACGACTTTGGGAGTAAATGCACAAAGTAAACAGTTTTTAGGCGGACAAACCTGATCCCTACCGGTAAAATGGCAGTCGACTCCCTACGGTTGACGATTGAACGGCTGTTTCTGTCAACGGTAGAATTGCAGTTCGCTTTTTAGCGAACGGACTTGGTGCTGCAAGGATTCTATCCGTTCCAGCATGTGGTGGATGGCGTCTATGCCTGCTACATTGATGGACAGGTCGTAGTATAAATGTGTATAACGCTCCAGTTCAGCCAGTTGCGACACCGGGATATAGCGTTCCTCGCCAATCACTTGAACGTTGATTAATCCGTCTTCTTCCAGTTCCACAATAAACGAAGGGTCTACGTGGCAACGGTCGCAATAATCATTGATAATTATTAAATCGGTCTGCATAATCCTTTTCTTTTTTAGTTGATACTATTCTTCAGTTGGCGGAACAACTCTTTCTGATGTTCAGTCAGGTTGGTGGGGATGGTGATGTTATAAGTCACAATCAGGTCGCCAAACTTCCCTTCTTCTTTATAAACCGGGAACCCTTTTCCCTTCAGGCGGACTTTGGTGCCGTTTTGGGTTTCGGGTTTTACTTTTAGCTTTACTTTACCGTCCAGCGTGTCTACGGTTTCTTCACCGCCCAGCACAGCCGTGTAAAGATTGAGTGGAGCAGTGACATAAAGGTCATTGCCTAAGCGCTTGAACACAGGGTCGTCCGGTATGATAAAGGTAATATACAGGTCACCGTCAGGTCCCCCGTTAACTCCCGGTGCACCGTGACCACGCAACTTGATGGTTTGTCCGTTGGCAATACCGGCAGGAACAGTGATACGGATATTCTTGCCATTCACATTAAGTACCTGCTTATGTGTTACGGCAGCCTCACGCAGTGACAGTTGCAGTTCGGCATTATAATCCTGTCCCCGGAATCCGGCACCTCGTCTGCTGCCGGCTCCCGCTCCACGATGTCCGAACAACTCTTCGAAGAAATCAGAGAATCCTCCGGCATTACCGCCGAATCCTCCGGCATCTCCGAAACCTTCTTCACCGTTGGAAGAATACCAGTACGAGCCGTTACCGGAAGAACCGAATCCGCCGGTCCTGCCTCCAAAGCCTCCGGCTCCGTATTGTTGCTTTTGTTTTTCAAATTCATCGGCATGTTTCCAGTGCTCGCCGTATTCGTCGTATTTCTTTCGCTTTTCCGGGTCACTCAAAACTTCGTTAGCCTCATTTATCTCCTGAAATTTATCTTTGGCCGAAGGGTCGTTAGGATTTAGGTCAGGATGATATTTGCGGGCTAACTTTCGGAAAGCCTTTTTGATATCATCTTGGGTGGCACTTTTGTCCACTCCCAATGCTTTGTAATAATCGATGTAAGCCATATTGTTTTTAGTTAAATTTCGTCTGTAATGAAGGAAACAAAATACATGCCAATTAGTTGTGCTATAATTTATTTTATTATCTTTGCACCTGTATTTTTTAGATTTATTCTGAAAGAGAATGAAAAAAGTGATAATGATATACCGATTTCTACTGTTAGTCATGCTGATTACGGTTGGATTTCCACGTCCGTTAAAAGCTGAAGTGACTACAGACGGCACGATTCTGATTATCACTTCCTATAATCCTGAGACACGTAGTATTTCTGACAACTTGTCTGCTTTTATGGACGAGTATAAACTGAGGGGAGGCAAGCGTCTCATTACGATAGAAAGCATGAATTGCAAGAACCTGTCCGAGGCACACCTGTGGAAAGAACGTATGGCTTCTATCCTTGAAAAATATGAACGTACTGCGGCACCTTCGCTGATTATATTATTGGGCCAGGAGGCGTGGGCATCTTTCATCTCTCAGAATTCGGAGATAGCCAAGAAAACTCCTGCCATGTGCGGAATGGTGAGTGCGAATACCGTTGTCCTGCCCGAAGACAGTGTGGATTTGGTGAAATGGTCTCCCGATAGCAAAGATATCTTTAAAGACTTTCCCGATTATAATATAGTTTCAGGCTATGTTTATCAGTATAATGTGGACAAGAATATTGAACTGATGCGTCGTTTTTATCCGAATATGAAGAAAGTCGCATTTATCTCGGATAACACGTATGGTGGTCTTTCCATGCAGGCCTTTGTAAAGAAGGAGATGAAAAAATATCCCGAGCTGGAGCTGATGTTGCTTGACGGTCGGACCAGCAGTTTTCTGGAGGTCAGTGAGAGAATACGTCATCTGTCGAATGATGTTTGTGTGCTTGTGGGTACGTGGCGCATAGACTGTACGGAGAATTATGTGATGGGCAACACAACGTATATGTTGCGCGATGCTAATCCTACGTTGCCGGTTTTTACTATTGCATCTGTCGGTTTGGGCCATTGGGCGTTGGGAGGTTATACTCCGGTTTATCATAAGGTGGGAAAAGAAATAGCCGGCGCCACATATAATTTTCTGGACGGTGAGACCGGCAGCGAGACTGGCGTTGTGCCTGTTCCCGGTAATTATGTGTTTGATGTGAAACGGATGCATCAATTTGGATTGGATTCTATTAATTTGCCTAAAGGTGCTGAGTTGATTAATAAAACTCCCGGATTTTATGAGCAATATAAATATTGGGTGATTGGAGTGGTTGCAGCATTCATGTTCCTGATAGCTTGTTTTCTGATAGCCGTATATTATATTGTCCGCATCAATCATTTGAAGGATAACTTGGAAAAATCCGGTGAGGAACTGTTGGTTGCCAAGGAGAAAGCAGAAGAGGCGAACAGATTGAAAACAGCATTTCTGGCTAATATGAGTCATGAGATACGTACACCGCTGAATGCCATTGTCGGCTTTTCCAATGTATTGGTCGGCGATGATGCAACAAGTGAAGAGAAAGCACAGTATTGTGATATTATTCAGAAAAACTCCGATTTATTGCTTCATCTGATTAATGATATTCTTGATATCTCTCGCATGGAATCGGGGCGTATTAAGTTTGTGGAAGAGGAGTGTGATGTGGTAGAGCTGTGCCAAACTGCATTGAGTACAGCGGAATATGCTCGTCGTACTCAGGCAATATATCAATTTCAAACTCCGGTGTCTTCGTTGATATTAAAGACGGATGCGCAACGGTTGAAACAGGTGTTGATTAATCTTCTTTCAAATGCCGGTAAGTTCACACCTTCCGGTTTTATCCGTCTGGCAATAAAGGTAAACAAAGAGGATAACTGTCTGGAGTTCTCGGTGACAGATACCGGATGTGGTATCCCTGCCGGTAAAAGCGAAAGGATTTTTGAGCGGTTTGAAAAGTTGAATGAGTATTCGCAGGGTACAGGTTTGGGCCTCTCTATCTGCAAGCTGATTGTGGAGAATTTGGGTGGTAAAATCTGGGTAGATAAGAACTATAAGGAAGGAGCACGATTTGTGTTCACTCATCCGTTGAATGAAAAATAATAGATGTAATATGAAATATTTAATATGTTTGGCGGCTTTGTTATGGGCCGGAATGAAGCTGACGGCGGCTGATAATGTGAAAGAGGTAGAGATAAAAATAATAGAGACGAGTGACGTACACGGTAATTTTTTTCCTTATAATTTTATAGAGAGAAAGGAGTGGAACGGGAGTCTGGCGCGTGTTTATTCTTATGTCAAGGAGCAGCGCAAGTTATATGGAGACAATTGTATTTTGGTAGATAACGGTGATATCCTTCAGGGGCAGCCCACTGCGTATTATTACAATTTCATAGATACGGTTTCTACTCATGTGGTAGCCGAGATACAAAACTTCATGGGGTATGCAGTGGGCAATATGGGAAACCATGATGTTGAAACCGGACATGCTGTTTATGACCGTTGGATAAAGCAATGTAAGTTTCCCGTATTGGGAGCCAACATTGTGGACAATGCCACAGGTAAGCCTTATCTGAAGCCTTACGAAATCATCAATCGTGATGGTGTGAAGATTGCCATTCTGGGCATGATTACTCCGGCCATTCCTTCTTGGCTGCCCGAAAAACTGTGGAGCGGTCTTCATTTTGAGGATATGCAGGCATCTGCCGCCCATTGGGTGGATATCATTCGGAAGAAAGAAAATCCCGATGTGCTGATTGGTTTGTTTCATGCCGGAAAATCAGGCAACGTACTTGGCAGTGTGGTGGAAGATCCTTCTATGGACATTGCTCAAAAAGTGCCCGGCTTTGATATCGTGTTGATAGGGCATGACCATGCCCGTGCTTGTACAAAGGTGGCTGATATAAAAGGAGATAGCGTACTGATAATAGATCCGGCAAGCAATGCGAATGTGGTATCTGACGTGACACTGAAAGTGAAATTGAAGAACGGGAAGGTGGTGTCTAAATCGGTTGATGGAAAGCTGGAGGATATGAACAAGTATCCGGTCAGTCAAGAGTTTATGGCACATTTCGCTCCGCAATATAAGGCTGTTAATAATTTTGTATCGCAGAAAATAGGAACGATTTCCAGAACGATTTCTACCAAAGATGCCTACTTCGGCTCTTCGCCGTTTATAGATTTGATTCATAAATTGCAGTTGGATATATCGGGAGCGGATATTTCTTTATGTGCTCCACTCTCTTTTAAGGCTGAAATTCCCGAAGGGGAAATTATGGTGAGTGATATGTTCAATCTGTATAAGTATGAGAATATGCTCTACGTGATGGAACTGAGCGGCAAAGAAATTAAAGGATTTTTGGAGATGTCGTATGCCATGTGGACCAATCAAATGAAAAGCGCTGATGACCATTTGTTGCTGTTTAAGCAACCGATAGAAGAGGGTAAGCGTGCTAACTTTGAGTATTACAGTTTCAACTTTGATTCTGCTGCCGGCATTAATTATACGGTAGATGTGACAAAGCCCCGGGGCGAGAAGGTAAATATCCTGAGCATGGCAGACGGTACTCCGTTCGATATGGACAAGAGGTATAAGGTGGCTTTAAATTCTTATCGTGGTAATGGTGGCGGTGATTTACTTACCATAGGAGCCGGAATTGCAAAAGAGGACTTGTCTGAGCGCATTGTTTTTGCAACGGATAAAGATTTGCGCTACTATCTGATGCAGTATATCGAACAGCAAAAGAGCTTGCATCCGCATGCCATGCATCAGTGGAAATTCATCCCTGAAGAATGGACTGTTCCGGCGGCAAAAAGAGATTACAAGTTGCTCTTCGGAGAAGATAAAGAGTGATTTTGCAGGAATATAAAATAGAAGAACAATTATTTTTTCATCCGAGAAATTGAGTAAGAGAAGGTACATATTGGCTCCGTTGTTTCTGCTGGCACTGTTTCTGACGTACCAGGTAAGCATTACTATGTTTACTCACGTACATATCATTAACGGTGTGATGATTGTACACTCTCACCCTTCGTCGGACGACCACCATACACATACTGCGGGACAGGTGATTACCATCGCCCACATAGGCTCCTATCAAACGCCGGAACCGGAGGCAGGGGTAAGCAATGTGACTGTGGAGTGTCCTTTGCTGTATGTCTTGGGGCTGAATACGAATACTTTCCGCGCTGTTGCGCCTCACACGCATTGCGTTCACCTGCGTGCCCCTCCTGCTTATTGTTGAAATATTAAAATTTGGTATGAAAAAGACAATTGCCTTTTTCAGAAAGTTCGAAGTCTTTCGTCTGAAAGAACTTGAAGTTTTCTAAAAAGGTCAAGGTCTTTTTTGAAAAGTCCCTGAAGCTTTTTGAAAAGCTCCTGAAGTTTTTTAATAAGCGATACAGGGAGCTTATGGAATCCTTTTATTTATAATTTAACAATAAGATAACTTGATAATGAAACAATATATTTTATTGCTCGTACTCATGGTGATGGGTGCGGGTATGACTGTACATGCTGAAGATGTAAATCCTGTGAAAGTTGGTAATGTAATTTCCGGCCACATAATAGAGAAAGGAACGGAAGCGAGTTTGCCTTATGCCACTATTTTGATTGTAGAAACAGGGCAGGGAACTGTGTCGGACGAGAATGGAGAGTTTGTTTTTAAGAAAATCCCGGCAGGAAAATATACGCTGCGCGTGCAATTGTTGGGCTACGAGACTCAGGAGAAGAAAGTAACCGTAAGCAATGATTTTACGGTGGATATTCATTTTCTGATGAATGATGACAGTATTTTGACCGATGAGGTGGTGGTTTCTGCCAATCGGAATGAGGTGAGCCGCCGTGTGGCGCCTGTGGTGGTAAATGTGATGAACTCCAAACTTTTTGAAACCGTAAACTCTACGGACTTGGCCAAGTCACTGAATTACCAGTCGGGACTTCGTGTGGAAAACAACTGTCAGAACTGCGGCTTCCCCCAAGTGCGTATCAACGGACTGGAAGGACCTTACTCTCAAATTCTGATTAATAGTCGTCCGGTGGTGAGTGCATTGTCGGGTGTGTATGGGCTGGAGCAGATTCCGGTGAATATGATTGACCGTGTAGAAGTGGTGCGCGGGGGAGGTTCTGCCTTGTTTGGTGCGAATGCTGTGGGCGGCACTATCAATATCATCACGAAAGATCCGGTAAGCAATTCATTCCAGGTATCTTCCACTCTGTCGAACATGAATGGCAAAGTGTGGGAACAATATATGGGGGCCAATGCTTCGTTAGTATCTAAAGATAACACCTACGGCATTGCCCTTTATCAGTCATATCGCAACCGCAACCCCTATGATGCGGATGGAGACGGATTCTCCGAATTGGGGAAGCTGAATATGAATACCTTTGGCTTGCGTACTTATTACCGTCCTACTCAGTTCAGCAGAATCAGTTTGGAATATCACACGACGAATGAATTTCGCCGGGGAGGAAACAAATTTGATTTGGAGCCTTTTGAAACGGATATCACAGAACAGACCAAGCATGTGATTAACAGCGGAGGTCTGAGTTACGATATTTTCTGGAAGGAGTACAAACATAAACTGTCCTTCTACTCGTCTGTTCAGCATACTGACCGTAACAGTTATTATGGTGCACAGCAGAATCCCGATGCATACGGCAAGACAAAAGACCTGACTTGGGTTGTCGGAGGTATGTATGTCGGTAACTTTGAGAAAGTTCTCTTCTCACCGGCCACCTTTACCGCCGGTATGGAATATCAAAACAACTCTTTGCACGATATCATGTTGGGCTATCACCGCGATATGAAACAAGACGTGCGTATTGCCGGCGGATTTGTGCAGAACGAATGGAAGATGAACCGCTTTATTCTGTTGGCAGGCTTCCGTGTGGACAGTCATAACCTGATTGACAATCCTATTTTCAGTCCGCGTGTGAATCTTTTATATAAGCCGACGGATAAGTTTCAGGCTCGTTTGACCTGGTCTACCGGTTTTCGTGCTCCGCAGGCATACGATGAAGATTTGCATGTGACCGCAGTGGGAGGCGAAGGCGTACTGATAAAGTTGGCGGATGGATTAAAGCCCGAACATTCCAATAGCTTCAGCGGCTCTGTGGATTGGACGGCCAATATCGGGCATTGGCAGACTAACCTTTTGCTGGAAGCTTTCTATACAGGGCTCGACGATGTGTTTGTGCTGGAAAAGATAGGACAGGATGAACAGGGGAACACCGTTAAAGAGCGTCGTAATGGTAATGGAGCCCGTGTATATGGTGTCAACCTGGACGGAAAACTTGCTCACGGACGGGATGTGGCTTTGCAAGTGGGCTTTACGGTTCAGCGCAGCCGTTATACCAAATACGAGAATTGGAGTGAGGACGAAAATGTGGAGCCGACCAAGTTCATGCCACGTACTCCCGATTATTATGGTTATTTTACTTTGACCAGTGCTCCCTTCAAGAACTTTGATATGTCGGTGTCGGGTGTATATACGGGGCGTATGCATGTTCCTCATTTGGCTCCTGACTTTAGTGTGATACCCGAAAATTATGAATACAGTTATATCCGAAAAGACGAGTTGGTGCATACTCCCGATTTTTTTGATTTAAATCTGAAACTGAACTATACTTTCGTACTGAATGATCATATCAAATTACAGTTGAATGGCGGTGTTCAGAATCTGTTCAATGCTTTTCAAAAAGATTTGGATAAGGGAGGTTTCCGTGATTCCGGTTATTTCTATGGTCCCACACAGCCACGGACTTATTTCATAGGAGTGAAGATTACGAACTAGAAGAAGGACTGTCCGGTTGATACTTGGGCAGGAAAAGACGGGGATGTCAAAACGTTTCTGATGCAATCTGTTATCAATGTTTTGGCATCTTCCGTTTGTTATTTGCCGGCAGCAGTCATGGATTACTCTTGTTCCATACCCAGATTGCTGTATGTCTCGGTTATCTTGAATTCTGCATCCGGGTAATTGTACAGAGGGAAGCGCGGCTCAGTTTCCCCTTCCGTGTAATTCCATATGCTGTTATATTCTTCCGGATTTTCACCCATTTCCCGAAGTTGCAACATATATTGGTAGATGGATTTGTTTTCTTTGATGAAAACCTTTTCCATTTGATGAATAATGGGACTGTGTTTACGTGTGTGGTCATGGTCAAACTCCAGAATACGTTTGCCGTCCGGTGTAATGCCTACCATCACAAAAGTCATGCTTTTGCCTATTCCGGGCAGATTGAGCACACTCCGGTCTGTTGCTACGAAAGGTATGTTTTTCTCCGTGCAGAACTTTTTGACGGCTGTTGCCCGGTCATTGTTACCTCTCAGCAGGGTCAGAAACTCAGTCTCATCTTCCTTGTTAAGCTTTCCCAAGATTTTCTCTTCGTGCTGTTCCTGCAACGAACGGCTGTTGGGAGTGAAGACAGCATGATTTTCTTCAAATCCTTTGACGGAGAATGTATAGTAGCAGATAACTCCCAGTTCATTCAATACTTTGCGCAACTTGGCTGTATGCCCCCGGCGTGATGCTGCCACATTGTACACCAATTGATTGGTAATGGTCCATCCGGCAGCCAGAATCTTGCGGATGGCTTCTTTGGCTTCGGGGGTTACTTCCAGAGGTGTCTGGAAATGAGTCTGTATCAAGAATTGCTTGATGCCTATGGCGGACGCTTTGGTTTTGAATTCTTTCAGAATATCCATCAGCTCTTCATTGATGCGCATGGGCAGATAGACGGGCAGGCGGGAACCGAGACGGACACGTTGCAATTCTGCATACTTTTCTCCTTCAGGACGTTTGAGGTTGGCATTCCTTTTGCGTACCGCCATTTTATATACTGCCTCCAATATGTTGCGTAATGTCTTGTTTTGGCTCATCAGTGCATCGCCTCCCGTAATCAGAATATCTCTCAGTTGGGTGTCGTTTTCAAAATATTCCATCAGTTTCCGCAAGCGTTTGTCCCAACTTTCCTTGGGCTTCAGTTCCTCAAAATTAAAGTTCAGGCGTTCGCTTTGAAAATCATACATACGTTGGCAAGACGCACATAGTCCTCCGCAAGCGCGTCCCATAGAATCGGGAATCAGGATGGCTACTTCGGGATAACGGCGATGAATGTTATGTCCGTCGGGCACCAGCCATCCGGCGGCATTTGGTTTGCCGGCTTCCACCACATCCTCTTTTTCCCATGCATGAATTTTCCCATAGGTGTTGATTAATTGTGGTGAATATAGGATATAGCTGCGTATGGCAGCATCATCATACCCTTTGCCGGTCGGGTTTAATAAAGAAAGATAGTAAGGGGTGATGAAAAAAGGCATTCCTTTTTTACGTGCCTGCTGATACAATTGCATTGTTTCTTCCGAAAGGGAGTTGCCCAACATCTTGTTCAGTTCCGTGGGGCTTTTGATGGCGAGGGCTAGATGGAAGCGTGCTTCGTTCCACCATTGGTTGACCCATTGGCGTTTTTCTTCATCATTGATTCCTTCGGGAAACACATACCGGCTGGAGGGGGCATGACGGTTTTCTATCTTTTTAATGAGCAATGAGATGATTCGTTCTTTGTTTGCATTGCGTATGGCACGCACATCTTCGTTCAGGCCACCGGGCCAACGTTTCATCCATTGACGTATCTGTTTTTCATTCGGAATGTTGTTGGGAACATGATAGAGGCGTAGGAACTGTTGGTATAAATCCAACCATAAATCAACGGAAGTCTCTTCATCGGTGATACGGTTTGTCAAGAATTGCCAAAGCAGTGAGATGGTTTTTATCTCTATTTCTTTTTCTGTAGATAATTCATATATCGTTTTGCTGTCATTTTCAATCAGTCTTGCAATGTTTTTAGCGGCAATAGGGTTTTTAATGTGTGCAGATAATAAATAATCATTTAGTTTATTCTTGAAAATAGTCTCATTCCGGCTTTCCGCAGCCAATGAAGTGAGTTGGGTTAATTTTGTTTCGAATAGAGTTTTTACATCTTTGTGGGATAACATCTTATTCTTTTGTTTCATAAGCAGTGTGATTTGTTTTTAGGGTTAATACTCGAATAATAGAACGCTCATTATGAAAGTTACTTTAATGGCAACTTTTGTTGTGGCTAAGATACAAAAAAACAGTTGTTGTGCAAGCTTAATTGCAAAAATAGATATTACCTGAGAAGAAATATCTTTGAGGAAGAAGCGGAAAAAACATCCCCGGACAAGCAGACAAGCCGGTCCGGGGAATATCGGTTATAAGAATATGATTCTCTTTTGCAGGATGGATGCTATTTGTTGTTTTAGCAGCGGTGCATTGATAGGTTTGGACATATATCCGTCGAACCCGTTTTCCAGTACTCTTTGTTCGTCCGATGCATAAGCAAAAGCGGTTATGGCAATGATAGGCACATCAGCAGATAACTTTCTTATTTCTTTTGTTGCTTCGTAACCGTCCATTCTCGGCATATTGATATCCATTAAGATGATTTGGGGCTGGTGTTCCTTAAACTTTTCTATTGCTTCCTGACCGTCCCAAGCATGAATAAGAGAATATTCTTTCCGTAGGATAGACTGGAACAACCGATAGTTACTTTCGTTATCTTCGGCTATCAAAATAGTCAGTTTATCTTTTTGAACGGTAATCGGTTGGAATTCTTCAGCCTTTTTTTCGCTCAATCGGGCCGGTTGATAAGGAATGGTAAACCAGAATGTAGAACCCTTCCCTTCCTCGGATTCCACTCCTATCGTTCCATTCATGTGCTCTATGATTGTCCGGCAGATGGAAAGCCCCAGTCCTGTGCCTTGTGCAAAAGAGTTCAATTTGACGAAGCGTCCGAATATAGAATCTTTTTTATTGGCAGGAATGCCGCATCCCGTATCTGTGACATGGAAGTATAGCATTTTATCGCGTATCTCGTATCCGAATGTGATGCTTCCTTTTTGAGTAAACTTGATGGCGTTTGTGAGGAAGTTATTGATAACCTGCATGAGCCGGTTTTTTTCCGTACGGATGAAACATGAGGAGAGGGGAGTTTCCGCAATGAGCTGTACCCCACTTCCTTCCATTCGGCATTTGGTGATGTTTTCCACTTCCTTTATCATATCATTGAGGTCTATATTTGAGTAACTGAACTCCAAAGTTCCGGCTTCAATTTTGGATAAATCTAATATATCACTGATAAGCTGTAATAACAGTGTATTATTACTCTCAATAATATTGATATATTCCTGTTTTTCCTGTTCCTCTTCCGTTGAGGCAAGAATATTGGAGAATCCGATAATGGCATTCAGAGGAGTACGGATTTCATGGCTCATATTGGCCAGGAAAGCTGATTTGAGTCGGTTGGATTCTTCTGCCCGGTCTTTAGCCGACATCAGTTCCTCTTCCATCCTTTTCCTGTCTGTAATAACTAAGGATGAGCCGACCAGGGTGAGTGGCCTGTTCTGCTCGTCTCTTGTCTCTATTGTAGCCTGTGCTTCCACCCAATCAATTTTTCTTCCGTTCTTTCCTTTGTTCAGTACACGGTATTCTTCTTTGACTTTATTGATTTTTCCTTCTATCAGATCGTGAAAAGCCTGCATAACCCTTGGGCGGTCTTCTTTGATTATTTTAGAGAAGTATTGTTCATCCGATACACTCAACTGTTCTTCCTTGATTTCTCCCGGCATGGCAGTCATAATGATTGGACGATTGATGTCGCATAGAATGGAGTGTTCTTTAAGATTCCATTTCCAGGGTATGATATTGGCTATTTCCAGTGCCAAAGATAATTTATGGTTAGTCGAACTCAGCATTTGTTGTGCATTATGCAACTCCGTGCTGTCAAGACAGAACATGTCAATCGTGTCTTCTTCTAAAGACGGGCTGAGCACGATATCATAGAAAGTGTCTACGTCTTTAAAGTAATAAGGGAATGTGATGGAGCGCTTTTCTCTTAAAGCAGTTTCCATAAAATGGGTAAATTCTGTCATGGATTCAGGAAATAGCTCGGAACCCTTTTTCCCGATTATATTTTCTTTTTTCCTGAAACAAGTTTCAAAGAAACGGTTAACGTCACAAAAAATTGTTTCAACAATATTCCCGTTTTCATTTCTAATCACTTTCTCTTTCATATAGAGAATAGGCATATTGTCGATAAGGTTTGTATATTTGATTTGGTTTTCGAATTCTTGCTTTTGAACCCTTCTTAGTTCTTTCAACATTTGTATGCGTTTTTGTTGGATAAGGGCTATCAGCAAAAGTGTGATGAATATTCCTGCGATAACCCATATATATTTCTTCAGGAAATTTTCCGGCTTATCATAAAATATGCTGTTTTGAGGGCATAATTTAGGGTTGAGTCCTTTATTGACCAGCGTCGTATAATTAAATGTGGGATGAGCATCTGCAGGAACAAAGAAAGGAATTTCCCTTGCCGGCTTTCCATTAAGTATTTGTGAGACATTCCGGAGCAGTTCATTGATAAATATCTTTTCATTATACATATATCCGCCCACCATGCCTCCGTCGTCCATACCGGCATAGCGGATAGAGAACAGGGGAGAAGAAATGCTGGAAAGGCTTCGGTATGCGTTTATCAACATTTGTTGTGAGGTTAAGGTTTCCGCAAACCATGTGGATACTAAAACTCCGGTTTCTTTGTCGGCATTTCTTAAGGCATTATACAATTCGGGTAGCGTATAATTATAAGAGGAGATAAATTGATATTGGAGATATGGAAAATCCCGGGCTATAATATTCTTTAACTGCTTGTTGTATTCAGGGTTAGGATAAATGGCGTCTCCCAAAAAAATAAGTTTTTTCATATTGGGAATCATGCGCGTCATTAGTTTTACGCTTTCTTTCAGATAGGCCGGAGTATGCATGAAGGTGATATTGTAATCATCTCTCAAGCTGTCTACATGAATTTTATTTTCAGGAGTTGTCACATCTTGTTTTCTGTAATATTCTTCTGTATATATGTATGGGTCGGAATCGCATACTAAAATAGACACGTCTCCCCACATTTCCTTTATCTCTTCTCTGAAAATCATACTCATACTTCCCAGCAGGACCAACAGCTTGGGAGGAGTTTTGCCATACTTGTTTAAAAGCATTTGTGGAAACCTGTCTACCATAACAGAATCGTTTACCATAAAAAGATTTAGGTGCTCAATGTATGCATCAATATCTTTTAGTTCGGATATTTTATGCATGATAGGAGAGGTGATACTGTTACTCCAGGGGGCGGATTCGTTATAACTGTTTAAGATGAGTACATAATCATATTGCCTATGATCCCTGTCAGAGGCTTTGGCAGAATATGTACCGGCAAAAAGCAGACAAATGCAGATTGTCAGTGTTTGAAAGAATTGCCTTGATGTGGCTGTGTGTTTATTATTCATAGCAGAAAATAGACTCTTTATGTTATACTCTTTATCAGACTTCTTACAAAAGTAAAACAATATCAGACAGTTATGTATAAAAACTCCCTTATTAACAAATATTAATTTCACGAGTAAGTTCTCACAGAAGAAGATTTTTTATGATATTTTGAGCAGAATGGGAAGTTTGGCTAACTTATACGGTGAAATTGCCATTTTTCAGGCGATGAAAAGCGATTAACTTTGCAATATCAGAAAAAGATAAAAAACAGATAAATATGAAATTAATAAAATCAACCATTACCGCCCTTGGCTTGTTATTCACAGTAACCGCTTGTGCAGGCAATAAAGAAAGTAAAAACCAAAACATGAAAGGAGAAAATATGGAAATTGTTCATTTAACCAAAGCAGAGTTCTTGAAGAAGGTATATAACTATGAAGCCAATCCCAATGACTGGAAATATGAAGGTGACAAACCGGCTATTGTTGATTTCTATGCTACATGGTGCGGCCCTTGCAAGGCATTGGCACCCGTATTGGAAGAGTTGGCAAAAGAATATGCCGGAAAGGTTTATATTTATAAGATAGATGTAGACAAGGAAGAAGAATTGGCCGGTGCATTCGGCATACGAAGCATACCGACTTTGTTATGGATTCCTCAGAGTGGAAAACCGACTGTAACACAGGGAGCATTACCGAAACCTGAACTGAAAAAGATGATTGACGACACTTTATTAAACTCTAAATAAATGTTCTCGTAAACAAGTGGAGAAGATAGGGCATAAATCTTTTGCCCTGTCTTCTTTTTTATTTAAATAAGTATGCGTATATTTATACCGACAATAAACTATGAATTATGGAATATCGTTTTAATACACCGCTCAATGGCAATATAGCGATGACGTATCATTATCATGAGGATGCTGCTCTCCGGCGTGATAAAAGCTTGTATAAATTCGTATGGGTACAAAGTGGCACGCTGGATATAGAAGTAGACCATGTGGTAATGCACCTTGAAAAAGATGAAATAATATCGCTGACTCCTTTGCATCATGTTGAGGTAAAAAGAGTGGAAGGTGAGTACCTCACTTTCTTGTTCAACAGCAATTTTTATTGCATTTACGGACATGACAAAGAAGTGTCATGTAATGGTTTCCTGTTTCATGGTTCGTCCCACATCATGCGTTTGCAGCTCTCTGCGGCCCAGTCGGAACAATTGAAAAGCATCATTGATATATTTGCCGGTGAATTCGGCATAAAAGACAATTTGCAGGAAGAGATGCTCCGCATTATTCTGAAACGTTTTATAATCACTTATACCCGCATTGCCCGTGAAAAATTAGACGTGGGACAAGATAAAGAAAAGAGCTTTGACATTATCCGTCGGTATTATGTGTTGGTAGACAATCATTATAAAGAAAAGAAACAAGTGCAGGACTATGCCGAAATGCTCTACCGCTCTCCCAAAACCTTGTCCAATCTGTTTGCCGCCTATGGGTTGCCTTCTCCGTTGCGTATCATACATGAGAGGATAGAAGCCGAAGCCAAGCGTTTGTTGCTTTACACCAATAAGAGTGCGAAAGAAATAGGTGAGATATTAGGCTTTGAAGACTTGGCTGCTTTCAGCCGTTTCTTTCGAAAAATGGCAAAGGAAAGTATTTCTGAATACCGGAAAAAAGAGAAAGAAGGAATAATGGCAAACTAAAACGGTATAATTGCCATTTCACAGGGAGGAAAATCTGCCGACCTTTGCAATGTAAGTTAAACCCTTAAAAATTAAAGCAAATGATGGCAAGATTAAATTCCCTGTTTACTGCATTTCTGACAATTGCAGCTTCCACTCAAAAGTTAGGTATTAACCTGATTCGCGTGGCAATTCTGGTGATATTCGTGTGGATTGGTGGTTTGAAATTCTGGAACTATGAGGCCGAGGGTATTGTGCCTTTCGTTGCCAACAGTCCTTTTATGAGTTTCTTTTATACTAAGAGTGCTCCCGAATATAAAGAGTATAAATTAAAAGAAGGTGAGTTTGATGAGGCCAAGCATCAGTGGCATGAAGAGAATAACACCTATGGCTTTTCTCATGGATTGGGCATTTTGATTATGACCATTGGCATTCTTACCTTCTTGGGTATTTTCTCTCCGAAAATCGGTTTGATAGGTGCAGGTTTGGCTATTATAATGACATTGGGAACGTTGTCCTTTCTGGTAACGACTCCCGAAGTATGGGTTCCCGATTTGGGAAGCGGTGAACATGGTTTTCCCTTGCTGACAGGTGCCGGTCGTTTGGTTATTAAAGATGTGGCTATCCTGGCAGGTGCATTGGTGGTACTCTCGGATTCGGCCCGGTCAATATTAAAACAACAAAATAAAGGATAATCCCCCACTAAAAACAAGTAAGATTATGAAGCAGTATGATGCAATAATAATAGGCTTTGGCAAAGGCGGTAAAACACTGGCTGCTGAGTTGGCCAAAAGAAATGAAAAGGTGGCTGTTATTGAGCGTTCCGATGAGATGTATGGAGGTACCTGCATCAATATTGGATGGATTCCTACAAAAACATTGGTTCATCAGGCAAAGTTGGCTCCGGTAAAGGCGTCGTGGGAAGAAAAGAAAGCCTATTATGCTCAGGCTATCGCTGAAAAAGAAGAGGTAACCTCTTTTTTGCGTCAGAAAAATTATCATAATCTGGCAGACAATCCCCATATTACGGTTTATACAGGTATTGGTTCTTTTGTAAGCACGGATGTGGTGGAAGTGGTGATGCATGATGAGATCTTGCAATTGCAGGCTCCCCGGATTTATATCAATACAGGTGCGGAGACTATTATTCCGCCTATCGATGGAGTGAAGGATAATCCGTTGGTATATACCAGTACTTCCATTATGGAACTGAAGGATTTGCCCGAAAAGCTGATTATTGTGGGTGGCGGTTATATCGGTCTGGAGTTTGCGAGTATGTTTGCTTCGTTCGGTTCGCAGGTAGTGGTGCTGGAAGGCAATTCCGAGTTAATCTCCAGAGAAGACAGGGATATCGCATCCGCTGTGAAGGAAACTTTGGAAAAGAAAGGCATCGTATTCTGTCTGAATGCCAAAGTGCAATCAATCCGTGAAGGGAAAGTAGTCTATCGGGATGCGGTTAGCAGTGAACTGCATTCATTGGAGGCTGACGCTGTATTGTTGGCGACAGGGAGAAAACCGAATACGGCCGGATTGAATTTACAGGTGGCTGGAGTGAAGGTAAACGAGCGTGGCGCTATCATTGTAGACGGGCATTTAAGGACAACCAATCCCAATATACGTGCGATAGGGGATGTGAAGGGCGGTTTGCAGTTCACTTATATCTCATTGGACGATTACCGTATTATCCGTGAAGATTTATTCGGTAATGGCAGACGGAATCTGAACGACCGTGAACCGGTGAGCTATTCTGTCTTTATTGACCCTCCTTTGTCGCGTATCGGATTGAGTGAAGAGGAAGCCGTGCGGAAGGGGTTGAATATTAAAGTCAACAAACTTCCTGTAGCGGCTATTCCTCGTGCACGGACTTTGGGAAATACAGTCGGTCTGTTTAAGGTGGTGGTAGATGTAGATACCAATCAGATTGTGGGATGCACTCTGTTCGGCCCTGAATCCGGCGAGGTAATCAACAGTGTGGCCATGGCAATGAAGACCGATCAGCCTTATACATTCCTTCGCGATTTCGTCTTTACACACCCCAGTATGAGTGAAGCGTTGAATGATTTGATGAACTTTTAATTGAATATTCTCTGTTAAATAGTAAGCATTCGGTTAACCCCGTCTTGCGATGTCTATAAACAGAAAGAGATGTCTCCTGAAAATTCCAGCTTTTCTCTGAAAAAGTCCCTATTTTTACGAGACATTTCTTAGTTTTTATGAGATTCTTAAATAAATGATTCTTTCCTTATCGTGGTTCTCATCTTTGGCAATAAATCCATATATTCACTGTGCTATATATTGATTTTCAGGTATTTCTTTATCTGATATTGTTAAGTGTACATATGAAATTATTCGTTTATACTAAAACCTTTTCAGCATCAGTGTGGCATAATCGGATTTCAATATCAACTCTTTACCGTTGGCTTTCACCACTTCAAACTCCGTATCCAATGCATTGATGCCGTAAGGGAGAAGCTCCTCCACCGTGACATCTTTTTTATCATCGCTTGTGCCTTTTCTCCCTTTGAAGTCTCTCATCCGCACGTTTCCGTTCTCCTCATGCTCAAACCGGCCTATGACCGGTTTATGCGTAGTACCGCTCTGCTTGGCTGCTATTTCCACCACCCATAAACGGATGCTGTAATAAATCCGCTCGCACACATGCACCTTGCCATCGGCCGCCGTTGTAAACTCCAGCAATTCCCAGTGCCCTTCCATGTCACTGTCGATAGCCTCCTTCTGGCATCCTCCCATGATGAAGCCCAAAAAGAGAACAACCACCACTCCCGATAAAAACTTTAATCCGCGTGTATTTTTCATTTTCCGAATCCTCCTGTTTTTCTCACTGTCAACATGGCTCCCATGCTGTTACCCAAATAATTTCCCCTATCCATGGCAAAGGCAAGCGTGGCGCTCCAGCCCGTCCACTTCCGTGGGCAGTAACTTACTTCCACCATACTGCTGAACTGCTTTCTCACTTTGTCCAGCGGCATCGGATAGGTGCCCCAATGCCGCACATACGATGCCAGCACGCGGTAGTTCCATTCACTGTCCGGTTCTCCGCAGAAGCCTATATGATGCGCTTTTACACGGGTACTCTTAAACAGCATCGTTCCGTCGTCGTTATATACAGGTCCCGGAATCAGTCCGTTGCCCATACCCATTCCCCAATGCTGCCATGCCAGATATTGACCGTTATTGAAATAATTGTCACCACCGCTTATCTGGAATTCGGGAAACGAGCCGGCTATCCCGTCATACAGAATCGGTCCCGTCTGATCCTTCGTACCGAGACCTTCCCACAGCACCCGGCTCACCCACCGGTTCCAGGGCAATGTCACTTCCAGTCCCAACTGTCCGTCTTTCCACATGCCATACTCCATGAACATCTGCGAATGGTCCTCGAAGAAATGCTCCATGTAAGCCCTTATCTTCCAGTCACCGGCATAATAAGAAAGTGCCGCGTTCCAGCTTCCGCTATGGTTTCCCTCCACATTCTGCAACGTACTCTCCTGAGCAGGCACTAGCGCCTTGAAGAAACTCTTCAGACCGGCCGGATACTTCTTTAGCAGCTTGATACTTCCGTCCGCATTCTTCACATACCTTTTCCCCCCGAACTGTGCAATGTCCAACAATCCTATTTCCAGCTCCAAAGGCAGTTTTTCTCTGTTGCCGAACCGCAGCATCAGTGATTTGCTGTGATACAACACATCCTTCAGAAACGGTTCGTCCGCTCCGGCAAACTCTTCCTGCCAATTGCCATCCGTGCACAGTCCGTAGGCGATATGCCCTTTCAGTGCCAGCCAATTACCTGTAAACGGCACCGTCAGATACTCCGGCAATCCCACCCTCACCTGCGGAATAGGTCTTGCATTCGCACCTTCCACCATCATGCCGCTGCTCAGCCTCACATCCTTTTCCAGCGGGAATCCGTTTCTCTCCTTACTCCCGATACTCATCTTTATCGCCTTCCATGCAACATCCATATAAGCCTGTTGCACAAAGAAATCCGCAGTCAGATTCTTTCCTCCTGCCAGGTCTGCACCCGCCTGCACCCTCCATCCGTGTTGCCATTCCTTCTGCCATTGCACACCGGCACGCAGGTAAGCACTTTTGGGCTCTTGCGAAGACAGTCCGTAACGATTGGCGGTGAACCACAACGGAGCATACCTTCCGTCGGCAACCGAGACAGAAGTTTCCACCCGATAAGAAAACGGAGTAGATGCTTTCTGTTCCTGTGCAGACAAACAGATTGGAATACAGAAAGCTAACACAGATAAACCAATTGATTTACAATACATTCGCTGTATAAATTACTATTTAATATGATTAATGACTTATGAAAAAGCCCAAAGTCCTCCCTTAAAACTATAAAAACAGCTTCATACGAAAAAACAGGTTATGAGGTTATGGCTAAAATGTCAAGGCAGGCAACAAAAAAGGTAAAAGTGTAACAGAGCGTAAAGCTTCTCGCCACTGACCGTCGAAAGACATGGCATCGAAATAATCGTTCAGGGTGTCTATACTTACACAGCACTAAATTTCATATCCTTTCATAGCTTCATTTCGTATTAATACAGTAACATTGCTTGTTACAAATTTGCATAAACAATTCCGACCGGACAAAGGTTTGCAGACGAAATCCAACGAGAAAATCCTAAACGGATAATTGATTTTATTATCTCAAATGAGGGTGGAGAATAACAACAGAACATCAAAATTGAATGCCAACACATTGAAACTTTGCAGTAATAAACTGAGGGATTTTCCACATCATCTTCATCACCTTGGTAGGAACGGGAGAAAATCCATGTGCGCGATACAGCCGAATATCCTCATGCCACATCGCTTTCCGCTTTTCACTATCCGTACTTAATCCTCCCATACGCATACGCACAATATATTTCTGCAGATAGTCCACTTTCAACCTGCTCTTGTATAAATAACGAACCAACAAGTCGGTATCCGCAGCAATTTTATAACTTTCATCATACAAACCCTCGCGCAGCATCACATCCTTGCGAATATAACAAGTAGGATGCAAAGGAAGCCACCCGCACTTCACTTTCCAACGATGATAACTTCCGCCAATCCAATTACGCACCACCCGATTGGTATCATTGCAATCCACAAAAAGTCCGTCACCATATACAAAGTCGGTCTCTGTCCTCTCAAACCGCTTTACAATATCCGATACCACATGATTGTCAAAGAAAAAATCATCCGAGTGCATCAACCCGACAATATCCCCTGTAGCTGCGCGGATACCTTTATTAATAGCCTCATACATTCCTCGGTCGGGTTCGGAAATGATTCGTGCCACCCTACCTTCGTATTGGCGAATAATCTCAGTCGAACCGTCTGTTGATGCTCCGTCCACAATGATATACTCAATGTCGGGATAATCTTGTGCCAATACAGATTCCATGGCACAACGAATTGTCCCCGCGCGATTGTAGCACGAAGTAATGATAGATACTTTCATAATGTAAATTACAATGAGATTTATTTTTCAATGATGCGTTCCCTGATTTTGCAAGCGGGAACCCCCTGATAGATACCGTTAGCTTCCAAGTCCTTACTTGTCATACTTCCCACGGCTGCAAAAGTTAACTTATACCGCACAGTCTCTCCTCTCCATGAAAAGACTTAAGAAATATATAGAAACATGAGTCTTATTTTATTAACATTTATTAAATATTTGCGAACAAGACGAAGTTAGACTTATTTAAAAAGCCTTTTCACCTTATATTCATATAGGATTAATTTATTTTTTACTCAAGGCTTTCTTTTCTATCAATGTCCATGAAAAGATAGCAAGAACAATAGTTATGCCGATAGCATAGAAATAATATTGAGGTTTATACATAAATCCGAATTCTACAAAAACATTCAGCACTACACCATGAAAGATGTAAATGCCATAGGAAATATCATTTCCACGGAGAATATCATGATATTTTGTATATGAGAATGCGGCTGATAGCGTAACCCCAGCAAGTAAAAGATTCCCAAGCAGCATCTGGAAGCTGTCAATGTAGTATCCCGGGCGCAAACCAAAACTAAAACACAACATTAAATAGCCTACAATCCAAAAAACAAACTTCCCTTCAAATAGCTGATGTACTCTGTCCCAATTCTTATAAGCCCATGCGCCAAAAAGGAAACAATACAGATAGGGAACGCACGTCACATTTACCACTTTCACCAATGGAGTTATATCACCACTCATAATTAAGGTTATCAAACCTGTAACAGATGTCTTATGTGCTCCCATAGTATCGGGAAGCAAAAAGAATACAACCGAATTATATAACATGGAAAGACCTGCAAACAGATATATTTTGGTATTTGTGGAAATTTTCTTACCCATCATTATCAGTATCAATGGAATCAGGATATAAAATTCTATTTCTACAGGTATTGTCCACAAACTGCCATTTGGACATCCGTATCCAAAGTCTCTTAATGCATCAGGAGTGAAGAATTGAAACAGCGTCAATTGTCCAATCCAATACACCCACATTTGTGGGTTCAGGAAACTTCGCAAATTGATATAACCCAAAAAAAACAACAAAAACTGTGTAATAATAAAGCATACAAAGAGTGCAGGGAACAATCTTAGGAATCTGTTCCGCGCATACTTCTCCACTGTTTTAGACCTTTCCCAACTCATGGTAATCAAAAAGCCTGAAATAGTAAAGAAAATAATCACACCGGGAAAAAGATCACACAAGGAAAGGAAATCCCTCCCCCCCCCAATTTGCAAAATATGCAATCCATGACCAATTGTAACTTGTAGTGCTGCTAATAATCGTATTATATCAAAATTATTCCTTCTTGAAATTGTATTCATTTAGCTTATTTTATCAAATTTATAATGCATTCTGCCCAATCATCCTCTTCTTTAACGATTATATATTGATTATCAATCAAATCTTTTGAATATCCTTCATATCCAAAAACTGATGATATAAAGGGAACTCCATTCTCAATAAGTGTTTGCAACTTCAATTTGATTCCACCTCCAATTATATCGGGATTGATATATAAGGAACCAGACAAAGGCATACCATCACCGTCAAAGAAACCATGTCCATAAACATTATTTAATTCATCATTAAATACCAACGACCCTCGTCCCCATAAGTGAAATTCAACATCAGGCACAACTTGTCGAACTTCGGGTAAGATATTCTTTATAAACCAATCAATAGCTGCTTTTTTATGAGATTCTATTCCCCCGAACCAAACAAGCTTATGATTAAAATTAATCAGTTTACGATTCAATAAAGCCTGCTCCATGTCTGGAATATATGCCCAAGTCTCAGAATCATTATAGCGCCCAAAAGTAGTTCGGTAGTAATCGCGATCTTCATCAGAAATAAATATTTTGAAAATGTTTTTATCCTGAAAAATTTCGCGTTCCAACTTATACATATTTTTAAGTTTTGTCATATATTTCCAATCAATCGTTTGTTCCAGCATGCGCTGACGATCGTAAATTCTTGAAAAACAATTGTGTAGTCGTAGGGACATTTTTTGCTTTGGAAACATTTTCCTTAATGCTCTGTAAAATATTACCTCATCGCAATGAATATGCTCAAACTTACAACCCTCTAAAAAAGAAAGTTGGGAATAAGAAAGCTCAGTTCTATCCTTACCCATTAAAATATTCTTTATACTTTTAATTGAGTAAAAACTATTTTTCTTTATCACTACATCCTCTTTCCGAAGATATAGCATATCCTTTTCTTCAAGAATAGTATACCAAACTATTAAATCATCTTTCTTTGGTTTTAGTTTTCTATAAGCAAAGTCTACGCCTATGCCATATCCATTGTTCAAGCAAGCGCCTTCCGGGAAAATATACAAATCCATATCAATCTACTTTTATTCCTGTTATACCACAATTATCAGCGAAACGCATATCACTGTCACTATCTCCTACCATTACACAACTCTTCGGGTCAATATCTGGATAATCATGCAATATTTCAAGAAACATGCCATTACCTGGTTTCCTACGCTTATCTTCTTCAGTCAAAGCAGTACAATAATAAATTCCATCGATTCGTCCACCATGCAGAGCAATTTCACTACACATTTTCTTATGCAGGTCAATTAATGCCAACTCAGTCATCAATCCTTTCCCAACGCCACGTTGATTGGTGACAATAAATATATGCTCAGCAGTTTTTGCATATCTGCTTAATGTTTCAAATACTCCCGGCAAAAAAACAAATTCCTCCCAGCATTTCACATAATCATTTGGCCGTAACACATTTATCACACCATCCCTATCTAATAATATGGTATTATACCCGCTTAAATCTAAATCTTTGAGTTTCATAAGTCAAAACAGTTGTTTAAAATCCTCATTCGCTTTCTTATAATCAGAAGGAATACCTATATCAATAAAATACCCATCAAAATCAAATGCATAAAGATTTCCTTTTACAACACTTGACTCCAATACTTCTGTCTCAAAAGAGAACTTTTCTTTTAATGGCCAATCCTCATCTATAGCACTTCGGCTAATAAAATAAACGCCTCCATTTATCAATCCTTCTGCGCAATGTTGCTTTTCACAAAAAGCCTTAACCTTATGGCTTGCTGTATCAATAAGAACACGACCATATCTGTCTAAGTTCCTCATAGGTTTTAAAGCTAATGATACTGAGGCAGAAGCTAATCGATGCATATCATAAAATTTATTCAAATTGACATCAAAGAAAGTATCTCCATTAAGAACTACCACATCATTAGATTGGCATTTACTAAGAGCCAATTTAATACCTCCACCGGTACCTAACGGCTCTTCTTCCACGGCATAGTCAAACTCGAAAGAAAAGTCCTTCTTCATTTCATCTACCCACTTATAGATAACCTCACGAAGATATCCTACAGACAAGACTACTCTATTAACATCATATCTAGTAAGATACTTCAATAAATACCATAGAAATGGCTTACCGGCTACAAAAGCCATACATTTAGGGATTTCATTTCCTATTGCTGAGCGAAGTCTTGTTCCAAGTCCCCCAGCTAATATAATTACTTCCATAATAATTGTTTCGATTTGCCAAACAGCAAAGGGAATCTATTGCTGAATAGCTTTATGATTAAGTAAGAAAAATATAATATTACTAATGAAATGACGATAGTTTCAACAAGGACCAATCCGATATTTTCTGTGAAACGACCAAGAACATCAAACAGACCAACAAAAGAAAAGCCCTGTACAAGTACCCAATGAAAAAAGATTATAAAGAGAGTATTACGTGAAATTATCTTCAAAAGTAGATTAACTGGCAATAATTTAGCCAATAGAAGAGAGAATGAAGACACTATAGCCGAGCCTGTAAAACCACCCAAATAGACCAATGTAAGATAATGTCCACCAGAAGGTCCGTTCATTTGATTAGCTCCATTAAAATTTAGAATTACAATAGTAATAATAAACATGAAGAAGAAAATGCACCATAACGAACTGTTTTTTAAATTTTCAAGGTTTGCCGTCTTCATATAATAGCCACCAATAAAATATGGAATAGCCATTATTGTTGAATCCAAACAGAATAATAAATCAATATGTAAAAGCCGCAAAATACCTAACAACATGAGAGAGCAAATTATCAGTATGTAAGAGGTCTTATGAGTAATATATATATATATTTAAACAATATCCTCAACTGAAATATACATACTAAAAACCAGCATGGAATGCAATCATAGAATGAATATTTGGAATCATAGCCGTCACCTAAAAACATTCCTATTAGCAATTTTCCCCATTGTTCACCGCCTGTTAACAAGTGTCGATGCATCATGACAGATGCGGGAAAAAACAATAATTGATACAATAGATATGGTATTAACAGGCTATATACCAAAGATTTTACTCCCCCTAAAGAATTTTTATAGAGATATCCTGAAATTATGAAAAACAATGGCATATGGAATAAATAAACGAAATTCCATATTAAATGAAGTGATTCATTCTCAGTAAATAAAGATTGAGATTGAAGCACATGTCCAAAAACGACCAATAATATTCCTAGCAATCGGGCATAGTCAATCCATGCAATATCTTTTTTCATCGAAAATCATTTAACCAAAGAATTCTTCTTCAAGCATCAGACACAAGCAATGATAAACAGGTAAGTGCAGTTCTTGAATCATGTAAGTTTCAGTTTCAGGAACACGGATACAGACATCTGCTAAATTTGAAAGTTTGCTTTCTTTAAATCCAGTCAAACCTATTACTTTCAAGCCTCTAGCCCTAGCTGTTATTGCTGCATACAAAACATTCTTGCTATTTCCTGATGTAGAAATTCCAAGAAGTACATCACCATAGCATCCATATCCGTTAACCTGTTGTGCAAAACATAAAAGAGGTTCGCAATCATTCATATAAGCAGTAGAGAGAGCTATGTGCCCATCAAGTGCAATAGCAGAAAGAGCACCTTGCAGGTTTTCGGCAAGAATCTTACCCATTTCGGCATGAACATCTATTAATGCTCTTGATTTATTTGGTGATATCCTACGTTGTTTTTTAAATCCCTTCATTAGTTCTCCAACAATGTGTTCTGCATCAGCAGCACTGCCTCCATTTCCACAAGCAAGAAGCTTGCCGTCATTACTATAGCATTCTTTTAGCAATTCAAATGCTAATAGAATATCGTTTTTACAACACTCTAATTGAGGATAACGCTGTATCAATAAGTCTATCTGAGTCATAAATATTATACTTTATCTGTGGGATAAATCTTCCATCCATGAGCACCACCTTCAGTAAATTGGAATGGCATCACAAATCCGTCAAGTTTTTTAAGCACATTAATTACTTCCTTCTTGCGTGTTGGTTCAACCATCAACATCACAAAGCCACCACCTCCTGCACCGCTCACTTTTCCAGCTATTGCTCCAGCTGGTATAGCCACATCAAAAACTTCCTGTATCATAGGATTAGTAATTGCATCGGCCATTTTCTTCTTATTTTCCCAACCCTCACCAAGTATGCGGGCAAACTCTTTCATGTCTCCTTTCAACAATGCTAGCTTCATGTCTATTGCGCTTTGCTTTATTTTGTGCATCGCTTCTATGGCTTTTTCATTACCTGATATAGTATTCTTTTTCTGTTGATCAATAATTGCCGCACTGCTGCGTGACGCACCGGTAAAATAGAGCACCATAGAAGCTTCCAATTCATCCACAATCCAACGTTTTATCTTTAATGGATTGACAATAACCAAATCGTTTTGAAGAAATTCCATATAATTGAAGCCCCCGAAAGCTGCAGCATATTGATCTTGTTTACCTCCGGACAAGTTTAAATCTTTACGTTCTATCTCATAAGCTAAACGAGAAGTTTCATAATCACCCAATGGTAAACTCTTCCATTCAATAAAAGCTTTTAAGATACATACAACCATAGCGGAAGAGGTACCCAAGCCAGAACCTGCAGGGGCATCATTATAAGTGGTAATTTTGAAACTTCGCGGTATCAAACCAAAATCAGAAACGACTCTATTATATACACCTTTTATTAAACTCGCTTTTCCATCAATCTCTAAATGATTAGAAACAGGATAGTTTTCATGACAATGAGCATCATTACTATCAATAGTAATACGATCGTCATTTGTCTCTTCTATTGTACAATAAGTATATAGGTTTATGGTGGCATTCAAAATTAACCCCCCATATAAGTCGCTATAAGGCGACACGTCACTTCCTCCTCCTGCTAAACCTAAACGTAAAGGAGCTTTACTTCTTACTATCATTATCAAAATATAATTTTATAGTTAAGTATATAATTACATGAATTGTATCTATCTTTGATTTTTCTCGCAGGAGCCCCTGCAACAATTGACATTTCTGGAGTGTCTTTAGTAACGACAGATGCTGTTGCTACAACCGTTCCTCTGTTTACTATTACACCTGGAAGTATTATGCTATGAGGCGCAATCCAACAATGGTCTTTGATCTCCGTACCCCCCCCCTACGGTGTTATGCGCCTCATTATCAGGATTATGCTGTAAAGACCACACTGAAGAATACTCTCCAATATCTACATTATCACCAATTACCAAACATTTTCTACCATCCAAAGTTACATTTCTATTAACAAAGACATGGTCGCCAAATGATATTTTATGTGGTGATATAAGATGTACATGACGTGAAAACTGTGTTCCTTTTCCAACATGTTTACACACTATTTTCGCATAGCAAAAACGAACGTAAGCAAAAGGAAAGTGCATTATACAATCAGTGACTAAGTGGAATAACTCAAATAGAAAGCTTTTACACATATTGTTTTATTTTTGGTGAATAGATATAATACATGAAGATGATATAGCTAGGATACATAAAGAATGTATAACATGATCCTCCATAAAATTGGTCAAATAAATATTGAATCATCACCATAAGCAATAATAATAATTCAGGGAGTTTGGTTTTGAAAGACAAAAGATATTTTGATGGTTTTATTACCATCAAATAAAAATAGAATATCGCTATAAAAATACCACTGTCTAACAATGCCTGGAAAATAGGCATATCAGCAAATGTGCTATAATATCCATGACCGAATAATAATTGAATTAAGCTTGAATTATACATAGTATCAATCAATACAGGGAAATGCTCTAATCTCATATTAGCCGAAGTATCTTGTATAACATTAGAAAATCCTAAGTATGTACCTATGCCAGAAAGAAAACTTTCGATAAAATGGCTAACAGCATTTCTGAAATATTCTATATTTATGTAAAAAGTTATCAATACCCCAACAGAAATTATTGCATAAGCAATTAGAGTACGAATTCTTTTGTGAGAAAAATATCTTTTCTGCCATAAATAATATATAAAACCTAAAAAGAAAACAGCCATAGATGCTCTCGTATTAAACATAAATAGGCAAATCCAAGAACCAGCAATTGCGCCAAATCTCAGATATCTTTCAAATTTGTTACTACCCTTATATACGACACAAACAAATAGTAAGAATAATAAAGCCCTACCTAACGTTGATTTGTCTCCTCCTTCAGCTAATTGGTTATAATTTTCTGCTAACAGGTTCATATTTGTAAGCGTCGTAAAATGTAATGTTACCTGATCGAGAATTTCTATCATTATAAATAAACCGACATAAAATGATATCCTTAGAAAGTATCTAAACTCTTTTCTAATTCGAATTGTACATAATGAGTACATCAACATTATCAGATAGAGATGATAAAAAATCATCTTGGAGACACTGGCTTCATCATATGTATGATCAATACTATTATAATAGTCATGAGTAAAGAACCAGACAGAACAATAAATCTGATATATAAAAAGCAGAGTCAGACCTTTATTGAATCGGATATTGAACGCATTCTTATAGTTGATGATTAAAAGTACTGATAACAACATCACTAATTGCGTGCATTCAATTTTTACAACATTTCTAAGAATAGTGGCAAACTGCATCCCAACAATAGAAAGCACAAGACCTATTTCTTGCCGTAACGAGTAGTAGTTTACTTTTTCCATGATACTTCTTTGATATAATCACATATTCTTTTCCCCACATTTTGGATAGAATAATGAAGTAAAAGCTCATCCTTTATCTTTTCCAAATTCTCTTCAGAAGGAGGATTTGTGAGTATTTCACTCATTTTACTAGCCATTTCATGTTCGTCACATGGATCATCCAACTGATAAAGCAAACCTCTGGTTACTTCACCTAATGAATCTTTAATGGATGTGAGTACCGGTGTTTTTAGTATGGCTGCTTCCAAAGGTGGACTTCCAAAACCTTCTCTTAACGATGGGAAAACGAATAAATCAGCATATCTATAGTAATTAGTCAGGTCTGCTTCTGAACAATTTTGCACTAAGTTTACTTTTTCCTGAATATTGTTCTCTTTCAAAATGGGCTCGATAACATTATCCCAATAATTATTCCGTCCTCCTACTACTACCAATTTACAATCTGACATTTGGGAATGAATGAGCGAATATGCCTTAATTAGAGTCATAACATTTTTCATTTCACAAATTCTTCCCACATAAAGTATATATCTATCTTTGAAAAGTCTCTCCCGTTCATCCGGATACATCAATACGGAATTTCCTAATGAAATCACTTTTGATTCCACATTGGGGTAGAAACTGAGTATCTGACTTCGAGAAAATTCTGAGATAGTGACTATCTTATCAGAGTTTTTAACTACAGTATCATCAATAATCTGATGAATCTTCAATAAAAGCCCCTTTGTATCCAATCTGAGCTGCAAATCATGAATAACCGAAATCTTGAATGGTTTTACCTTTAAACAAGTAATCTCATTGCCCCAAGGACAAAACACAGCTTGGCAGCCACTCTGATTGACTTTTCTACGAAAGTCATAAGATAGATATATCGTTCTAATCATCGGGTACTTGAGCAATGCCTGGCTTCCTATTGAGATTGTTTTAAACTGAGGATACCATTCTCGAATCTTGTTTTCCGAAACGATATTCAAAAGCAATATATAGTCGTCACTTTTCCCTTCCTCTACAATATAATCCAGTAGTCTATATGCATATTTTGATACACCGGCATATAGATTGAATCTGATGAAAGATAAATCTATTATTATCATTGTTTGCAAATCTTCTGTTTGATATTCCATATTACATCCAGCCCCAAGAATCTGAAAAGAATACTTTCTATCCTATGCAATCTGTATTGTGAGTGTTGGAGAATATAAATAAGCGTCTTCTTGTTTTCGATGATGTATTCATCCAATCGCTTTCGGTCATTTTTTTCTAGCTGTGAATAATATTGAGCAGCAAAATTAAATGCCCTTCCAGCATGATAACACAATACTTGATATTCTGCTTTGGATAGTAGCTTGTCTATCCAGAATTTACGAAGATTCATACAAATCCAAAGCATAGACCATGCGTGTTTGTAAGTAGTCGCATGCAAAGTGGAACTCATATTCTCTTGCTCATAATAATATAAATACCTGTCGGATACAAAGATGTTATCTGTGCTTAGAAAAGCCCTGATATTGAAATCCAAATCTTCAAATATCAAACCCTCAACAAAATATAGGTTATTATTACGTAAGAAGTCAACATTATAAATGTTTCTCCATACAGAGAATTCTCCGCCGATGACATTTAACAACTGACAGCCGTTTACCACTTTGTTCTTACAACCAATCATAGAATCTTGCATTCGGTCATCATATCTGTACTTAAACCCAAAATAAACGCAATCATAATATGAAGTTTCGATGACGGAATTTAAATATTCAATGGCTTCTGAACAGATATAGTCGTCACTATCCACAAACCAAACATATGGTGTGCGAACAAGGCTTAATCCGGTGTTTCTAGCTCCAGACAATCCTTTGTTCTTCTGACTTATTATCTGATAGTTATGGTATGGAGCCAACACTTGCTTAGCAATATTGATTGATTCATCGGGACTCTCATCGTCAACAACTATCAGTTCGAAGAGCGATTCATCTGTTTGATAAATGCTCTCCAAACAACGTTGAATATATTTTTCTACCTTGAAAACAGGTACAACAATTGTAATGTATTTATTCATTCTTCAATCTTTTTGTAATTTTATTCACAAAGTTGTCTATCATCTTCGGACGAGATCGATAAAGCCGTTCACAGAATCCCATGCTGGTTTTGGTGATAAAGTAGTCGGAAAATACCCAGTAGTCTTTGTTGTCTATTTTCTGGGGAATGTCCATTCTCCTTTTCTGCATGTGGACATACATGGTTTCTTCCTCTACAAAAGACAAATGCTTTAAACTAAAATAGCATCGCTTCAGCGAACCATTAGAATACCGATAATGCAAGAATAGCAGATGCTCAGTATTTACATTTTTAAACCCATAGTAGCGCCGGGGTATCCATAGATCATCATAGTCTATGTGAGTATAGATTCTGTCAGGACAATGAGCAATCATCATATCAGAAGTTCCACCTAAGCCAGTTTCGTCAAAGCGAAAAGAATCCGGATGAGATAATACCTCCTGATAATTCAGAAATCCATTGAATTGTTTTTTGAAAAAGAAATTCATCTCTTCACAGTTTCTTATGAAAGTGAGGTGGCCGCAATGCAGAATTCGGTCGTATTTCTTAAATATATCATCGTTTAAGTGTGCCGATATTCTACCCATAATCAAGTCCGTATCACCAAACCCCCAAAAATCATACCCGGCAGTATAATCGTCAAAAATAGCTCCGTAGCAAGGTCTATAATCGCATAATTTGTAGGGCTTATCTATACACACATCGAAATCGAATTTAGACTGGATTCTTAGCTGCATTTCTTTCCATGACATCTTTACAAAACGAATGTTCCGATAAGAGGGATAGCTGGCAACGTCAGCATCTGTAAAAAACAGAAAGTCAATATCTTCATTCCTCGAAATGCTGTAGAGGTATAAATCAAAATAATTGGAAAACTTGCCGAAGTATGGAATAATAATCAGTTTTTTCATTTCTTTATCAGGTCTTTCTCATTTAAAATACCATAGGTTTCAACCAATTTCGGATGCACAGTAGTTCCGGAAATTTCTATGTCAAGTTTGTAATCAAACGAGGTGATGGTACTTGAACAGACAGTGATAGCCCTATTGAATTTGATGCCAATAATACTCAATAGCTGAAAAGGCAGAGGCTTTTCAAACACCATAGCACTAGGAAAATATTTGCCATAGTCAATTTTGTCCCGCGGATGTGGCTTAATGAGAACATCTGCAATGTTAGTACCTTCCAACATCTTCCGATAAATTGCAATCTGTTCAACTTCAGTAATAACACCATCAGATGAGAACGGTTGGGTAATCAGCACGGTCTTTTTTGCCTTAGCAGCATCAATATCGGCTTGACTTAATGAATACAAATGCTTAATATAGTTTTTCTTCACATCAGAAGCATTCTTCCATAAAGCAGACGGATTGATTTTTGTGATTTTCTTGCCTTCACGAAAATCATGATAATCATCGGTAGTGACTATCATTTCCTCACACAAGCTGTTAGAACCAATTTCAGCACGATACACCGGAGACAAAACAGCTTTCAATATAAAATCCTTCAGAGAATGAGATTTTTCCCAAAAAAGTTTGTCGCTTTCATATTTTCCACAGTTCACATAAGTAGACCATATGATGGGGCCATCCTCAATACAGGTGTATCGCCTATTGCCAATCAAGAACCACGATAAAGGGATATGGTCATGTCCCCATATTTTAGCTTTTTTCAAGAATGGGAATCTGATTCCGGACAAAAGCCTCAGTGTGACAAACCGATAAAGCTTTCCGCTTTTGAAACCTTTGACATTGGGTACATAAGTAACCTGTTTGAGATTCTTGATAATGCTCTCTGCTATACCTGAACTAACAAAATAATAAGTCTTTTCCAGCTGATCATCATCAATAATCAAAGAATATAAGAACAGAGTATATACAGAATCTACAATACATACATTAGAAATATTTTTTTGCATGAGGAATGATTTTATTTATTATTGTTCGAAGCGTATTTTTATTGGTGATAAGGATAATAGCTATATAAAGGAACGATATAAAACACCGGATTATACCATTATCATAGATGGAACAACAAATGCAGGTTGCTAAAAATAGTAGCATCACAGAGCAGACAGCCGATAAGTTCCTATGCTGTACAATTCTGTTTGCATAGTATAATCGTACGGCAAAGATGGTGATTTGTGCCATGAGGATAGAACCGACTGCTCCCCATATCATAAACTGAGGAATTAACAGATAATTCGCGATAAGACTAACCGAGGCTCCCCAAATGGTAGAATAAAAATAGAACTTGCTTTGTTTTGATGCTGCAAAGTTGGCCGCAACCAATGGAGACAGTGCACCAAATACTACAGAACTGATTAATAGAGGTATATATAAATGAGCGTCATAAAATTTTTCATCCGCCAAAATACTGATAAGGATATTGCAAAATCCAATTAATGTCACACCGATTACTGTATAACTGCAAATAAACAACAATAGCATCTTATTATAAAATCCTTCATAACTATCTGTTCCAAATTGCTTTACTACTGAAACTTGCCACGATGAAGAAAACATGCCCGACATGCTATTAAGAAAATTGGGTATTTTTTGAGCAACAGCTATTATTCCAACACCATACAGTCCCGTGTAATTTTCTACCATAGGTTTGTTAAGTGCAGCAACAAGCCACCACATGATGCCATTGGGAATAAGTGGAATAGAATATCTCAACATTTCAGCTATTTTATAGTATTGGATTCTACTTACATCAACATACTTCCACAGCTTGTTTATAACGATATTATAAAGGAAGCAAATCATATTTGAGAGTGAAAAAGCCAACACATATCCTTCTGCTTTTAGCAAAGGAATAAGAAGAAAAGATAAAGTACATGAAGAAAGTGTATTGATAAAGCCAGTTATACTATATGCTTTCATTTTGTCAATAGACATGCAAAAATTCTGGGTATATCCTTGAAATAAACTGGATATTAGCAAAATGCATAAGTACCACTTACTGGACTTTACACTATTTGGAATAACATCATCGGGCACATAGCTAATGAATGGTAATAGGGAAACAAATATTACTGAAACAATACCGATAAAACAAAAGCCACTGGTGAAATAGCTTGTCTGTTCTTCATCATTTTTATTTGATGGTAGAACAAAAATTGCATCAATTATACATGCTCCTACAATAACAATTAATAGAGCAGAGTATATTTGAAGCAAATCGACCAAACCAAATTCTTCAATTGATAGCCATCTGGTGTATAAAGGCAGCATGAGCACGCTAATAATCTTACTACCTGAATTGCCCAAAAGAACATATCCTGTATTTTTTAAAAAATGAGTATATATACTCTTCATAAAGATTGGTGGCACTTATATAATGAAAGATTACTTTTTATCTCTTTACTCTACCCGAGCTATTCCCATTCATTAAATTTAAAACTTCATCAACCCCCATCTGGTTATAGTCACCTTTTATAGTATGTTTCAAAGCAGATGCAGCTACAGCAAAATCCAATGTCTTTTGACAGTCTTCATTAAAACTGAGCAAGCCATAAATCAGGGCTCCCATAAATGAATCCCCCCCACCTACACGGTCCACTATATCGGTAATGTCGTATCGGTGTGACTGATAAAGCAAAGTACCATCATACATTACTCCTCCCCAAGTGTTGTGATTAGCATTAATAGCGCCTCGGAGAGTTACTACCATCTTCTTGCATTTAGGGAAACGCTCCATCATCTGGTTGCAAACGGAAAGGAATGCAGACTGATTGATCTCGCCTTGAGTGCTGTCTGCATTAAAGTTCTGAGGTTTAATGCCAAACACTTTTTCGCAGTCTTCTTCATTTCCAAGGATAATATCACTTCCTGCTACCAATTCGGGCATTACCTCTGATGCTGATTTACCATATTTCCACAAGCTACTACGGTAGTTGATGTCACAAGAAACCGTGATATTCATTTCGTTAGCGACTTTAATCGCTTCCAGACATGCACGAGCGGCATTTTCTGAAATAGCGGGTGTGATACCTGTCCAATGAAACCATGTAGCGTCAGCAAATACTTTCTTCCAATCGATACTATGCTCAGGAATGGTGGCAATTGCAGAATCTTCACGGTCATAGAACACTCTCGAAGGGCGGGCATTACTGCCTGTTTCAAGATACAAAACACCTATTCGCTTGCCACCACGAAGAATTTTGTCAGTTCCTACACGATAAGATAGTAGTTCCCTGATGCATTTATCTGCAATGGGATTCTCAGGCAAACGCGTTATATAATCTACCGGGATACCATAATTGGCGAGAGATACTGCCACATTAGCTTCCGCACCCGCGAACGACATGTCAAGATGGTTGCATTGCGTAAGCCGAAGGTAGTCAGGTGCTCCCAATCGGAGCATAATCTCTCCGAATGTGATTACTTTCTTCATTGATAAAGCTGTTTGTAAATCATTTCGGCAAGGGCGAAGTCATCTTCCCAATCGATATCAAACGAATGAATCTTGTCCAATTCGTAAAGTAAAGGACGTTCACCGATGCGGTCATGGAATTTGAGATAATTCTCCTTGCTGTTAATATAAAAGGCATGATTGATTTCGTAGAGCGGTTCCAAATCTTGAGTACGTGGCCATTTAACTATGCTCCTGTCATAGTTGACACATTTATTTTCGCGTTCTGACCATAAGAATTGCTGAATCTTGGTGACACTCAGCAAGCTGTCATTTGCATCACCATTCAATACTGTCTTTTCATAATAATCCAAAGCGTTATTTAATACTTTTACATCAGCAAATGGTGCTGTGGCATGTACCCAAAAGATATGTTCTGCGTCAACAATTGTAGGAATGTAGTTTATGAAATCCTCAATAACTGTTGATGAAAGACATAATCTTTCTGGGCGTTCTATAACCACGATACGTGGATTATTGAATGATTGTGCAATGGCAATGGTTTCAGGATCATTCGTGGAAACAATGATATTCTGAACTCTTTCAACTTCCAATAATTGCTGAAGTTTTATTTTCAAGATACCACCTTCAACACCTGCAAAAGTGCGTGTGTTCTTGTTTACTACTCTCTCACTGCCTTTGCGAGTGGGAAGGAAAAATGCGATTTTGTCCATGCTTATAAGAATTGGTAAATTGACTTTATGTTTAAATTCTTGTAAAGAGAGGGAGTCAAAGAATTCAGGATGGCTTTATTTGACTTCATAAACTCTTCAAAGAGTACTTTGTTCTCATTGGATAAAACCATCTCTTTTTCAGAAAGAATTTCACCTTTATAACCATCATAACCCACGACAAATACTTCTGTAGCACTGAGTTCAATACAAGCCTGAAGAGCTACGGCTGTGCATGAATCCTTGTAGTAACTAGTGAATGAGATAGCCGGAAGTTCGAATGTAGTATCCTCTGCGAACGATGGTACTTCTGTTCCCATTACTCTAGGGTAGGGAGATAATAAGCAAATGCCATGATAGTCTTCCTCTGACAGATTCTTCTTCATTCTTTTGGCTTCATTGCCAATCAAACAATATATTTTCCGGTTAGGTACACTCTTGTACAAAGAAGCGTGCCGGGCTGTTACGAAAACGATAGGCATATCCGGGTTTGCAAGTATGAACTCCTCAATAGCATCAAAATGCTCCACACTTGAATTTCCACCTCCAACAATCAGTACTTTAGCAGCAGTATTGGATTTCAGCATGGGATATCGTGCATTGTCCTTCACCTTATTCTTTTTATTTTCAACAGCTCTTACGATACTATTAAAACTATAAGCCCGGTTGACAACCCAACTCATCACCTCTTTTTGAGGTATAGAGTTTGCACCGGCAATCATATAAGGAAGATTGGTTCCCCATTTGTGTTCTTCGTACAATGGCATAAAGGCAGTGATCACCTCGCCCAACACATTGAAATCGACATCCAGACCTTGTTTGTTAAGATAGGTAAGGAGCAATTCCATATTCAGATTACCGGCACCGCGGCCCATTCCGAGGATGGTGGCATCCACATAGTCCACACCACATTCGATAGCTGCCAACGTATTAATCAAACCAAGCTGCAGGTTGTTATGACCATGAAAACCAATTGGACAAGAGGTCATAGATTTTACTTTTTGGAAAATTTCTTTAACCTCCCGTGGAGTGACTCCGCCAAATGAATCGACCATACAAAACAAGTCGGCTATACCATCCAATTGATTCAGCTTGTTTAGAAAGCCATCATATTCATGCCATTTCGACATATACATCGTATTGAAACCCACTTCGAAGCCCATGTCTTTAACGGCTTGGGCCAAGATTAAAGCTCGGTCGAAATTACTGGGGTCAATTGCTAAACGCACCATATCAGCCAGTCCTGTAATAGGAGTTAAAAGGGCTGGCAAATCGTGTGGTGTGGTGTTCTTTTCATTGAGCATGACTACAATCTTCTTGCTACACTTTTCTTTTATGTGCTTGAGGACTGAGATTGGTGAGTAACCAAACTTGCCTAGATATTCTTCGGACGGGTTATTACGATAACCTATCTCTAGGTAATCAATTGGTAGCTGGTTCATCGCATCAATATAGGCATCTACTACATCGGCTGAGAAATCCCAGTTTGTGTAGTATCCACCATCCCTAAGGGTACAATCTAAAATTTTCAACATTCTTATTCTATTGTTAATCAGAATGCATCAGTGCTCTTTATTTATCCAACAAGTCTTTTTGTTCTATATACAGCTTCGTGTATAACTGTTCAGCTATATAGAAATCCAGTGGGGTATCGATGTCAATTGCTTCTATCTCGGTAGTAACAACAAACTGAGGATTACGCCCAATAATATTTGAATTCTTAATAAGGTCTTCCTTGCGAACTACCGTCACACCAAAATTCAAGGCTACCACATCTGGAAGATTTTGAGAATTGGGTGCATGTGCTAGATCATAATTCATAGGCTTACCATCTAACCAAAGAAATTCTTTAACAGATGACACTGTTGCTAAACAATCATAACCCGAAGTAGAAAGAAATTGGTTGATGCACTGAGATACTGTTTTGGGTTTAACAAAAGGTGAGGTGCAAGGGCAATATACAAAGATGTCAGTGTCAGTCACTTCACCCAAATGACGAAAGAATTCACTTCCGGAACACTGTGAAGAAGCATAATACTCTTCACGACGATGGATATTTACCCCCCCCCATAACTTTCGTTAACAATTCGAATCGCTTCTTCAGAATTGGTATTCACCACAATGGATGTCAACTCTGGAACTTGAAGCAGATTCTTTATCTTCAACTCCATGAGATTGGTGTTGGCAAACGCACGAAGATTTTTATCCTTGACTCTTTGCGAGCCTGTGCGAATAGGGATTACTGCTGTAATTTTCATTATTGGTAATTGTAGAATTATAAATTAATATTGTTACATTCAGTTGCTCAATTTTCTTTCGATTACTCTTATTCATTGGCTGCAAATTTATTTAGTTCACAATAACAGGGAAGCAGTAATCTTTTATCAACACACCAAACTTTCTCTTTACTAAATCCTTATACTTCTCTATTTTTTAATTCAATCTCATTCACTATTTTATTAAAGTCACACAGCTCTCTGTTTTCTCGATATTTAATTGTTGATTCCCAGTGTTTTATTTGTATGATTATAAAAAAAAGTATAAATTATTGATATTTCACCGCTTCCACAAACCCCACCGGCATATCCACTCCGGCGCATCCCAGCATTTCCAGTCGCACTACCACCTTGCTGCGTCCGTCCACGTTCACCAGTTCTCCTTCCATTCCCGCCAGAGGGCCTTTGATTACCCTCACCATTTCACCGGGAGCCAGTGGTGTGCTGCACATTTCCACCGCCTCTTCGCTATAGTCCAGCATAAACTTGAAACGCTCCATCTGCAGGTCGGGAATCACGGCAGGTGTATGTTCGCCCCTCAGCACCATGTAGCGGCTCACCGACGAGAGTGTCAGCACTTCCGCACGTTCCTGCGGTGTGGCGTGCACAAAAATCATCATCGGAATCACCACGCGTGTCACCTTCTGACGACGGTGCGTCCATTGGTGAATCTCCTCCTGCACGGGCAGGAAGTTCTCGATTCCCATTTTCGTGAGACGCTCGGCAGTCTTTTTCTCGTGACGGGAAAGCACGTAGGCTACATACCATTTTTTCATTCTATATCAGTCAAGGGGGGAGTGGAAAGGAGGGGATAAGGTGCGCTACGCGGTCGTCAGTGTAATCTCACTGCCGATCCCTCCTTGTTATTCTCTGCAAAATTAGACATTAATTTACGAATTACAATATTTTGTTCATAAAAACTCAAATATTTAACATTGTAATTGCGGATTTTTATATTTTTGCTCCTTTTTAATTTTTAAATATTTTAAGAATATGAATAAAAAGAAGATTTGGAAACAAATCAGGACAGATGGAACAAGGTGAGAAGTGTGGAAAAAGAGTTGGAGGAGCTGGAGCGAGACATTGAGAATGTATCGTTCCGACAGCTGGCGGAACTGAAGCGGATGTGTAGGAGGGGCTATAAAATATTCTCCAATCAACAAGAAAAGAAGAAGAAAGGGGAAGATTGACCGGCAAAAGAAAAAGAGGCAGGAAGAAGATCGATTGACCTAAAAGAAGGAAGGGGAGGAGTGATAACGGAGGATGTATGTAAGCGTCTCCGTGAGTCTGTATGGCTGTCCTTCTGGGGCTTCTTATACCGTTGGGGTATAAAAACGAAGTATCATGGATTTAAAAGAATACAGATTGGGAATAATTTGGAAAGGTTCCCTTGGAATATTGTCCTTACTGTTAAAAAGAATAAATAAAAAGAAGAATGCCAATTGTACACTTTAGTTCTGTCGGCTGTTTGTTAGGATACTGATAAACAGTAGGTAAACGGTGGGTGATTTGGCGTAAAGTGTAATATTTCGTCAGTTTTAGATGTCGTACTTTCGCACATTGCAATTTTGAATTGCAGGCGAAGGGCAACGTTTTTTCCCTATCTTAAATTAAAACCCCATTTTAACATGGATTTTAATGATTTGTGCTCTTTCTATTTTAACGTGCGCGAACAGCGTTGCATTGAAATGTCATTGGAAGAGTTTGTAAATTACATCTGCAACGGACGATGGAAATCGACGGTCGAGATGTATCACCGCCTAATGGCTGAGGGCGATAAGAGTAAAGCCAAAGAGTTGAAGAACAAACTGCCCGGCCTGGTGGTGGCGGGGTATTGCGAGGGAAGCCATGCATTGAAGAACCGCCGCACGTGGAGTGGGAATGCCATGTTTGATGTCGACCATACGCAGGGACGTACACAGGAGTTCCTGCAGAAGCTGAAGGCGGTGCCGTGGGTCGGGGCAGGTTGGCGAAGTGTATCGTACGATGGTCTGAAAGTGGTGGTGCGTATCGAGGCTGCAACAGTCGAAGAGTATGTGCAGGCTTATGCGGTGGTGGCGTGGCATATCGGCCGCGTGATTGATTTTCCGTGTGACATGAGTTGCAAGAATCCCACTCGTCCGTGTTATGCGTCGTATGACGAGGAAGCCTTCTGCAAGCCCGCTTTCGAGCTTTTCCCTTGGCGGGAATTCCTCAAGGAGCATCCCGATAAAGCGACGCAGATCATGGAGGAGCTGAAGGTGAGACCTGCCGCACCGGACAGCACGACAGGAACCGCTTCGGAATCTGCTTCGGAGCCTGTCTCGGAACCCCCGTCGGGCATCCTGCGCACCTTTTTTAATGACTTTCTGGCCCACAACGCTTTCATTCCCGGAGCAAAGAATGATTTCTTGCTCAAATTGGGACGTATAGCCCGATATAAAGGACTGTCCGATAGTGAGTTGAGACAACTGGAAGCGTTGGCTGTGGAGCGTCTGAGCGATGCCGGGTGTCCGCCCGAAGATATCATCCCGAAAATGGATGCCGGATATCGTTATGTGGATAAAACTAAATTGTCTGATTATCAGCGTAATAATGCTAATGGTTGGGACCACAAGGACCAGGGACCATCTTTATGCTTTCCCGGTCCCGTGGGAGAGGCTGAAAAGGCTGAGAATGAGAAGCTTGAAGCGGACAAGCTCCACAAGAACGCTCCCCGCTTTCCGAAGTCGGTGTACGATGCTCTTCCCGACCTTCTTGTCCGTGGCTTGGAAGCAGCTCGAAACAGCCGTGAAAAAGACCGTCTGCTGCTGGGGATGCTTGCCAATCTGAGTGCTTGTCTTCCCGGTGTGTGGATGAATTATGCCGACATGTGCTACACTCCTCATTTTTATGCGATGAGCCTTGCCGGTGCGGGGCGCGGCAAGGGGATTGTGACGCTCGGCTCTATTCTGCCCGATGCCGTTCAGCGCTATCTGGAAGACAAGAACAAGACGGTGCAGTCGGAGTATGACAAGAAGCAGTTGGCATGGGCGCTGGAAGAGCGTTTGGCCATTCAGGAGAAGCGTGTGCCCGACATCGACAAGCGTCCCGAGCCTCCGGTGAAGCGCATGCTCAAGATTTCGCCCAATATCTCGAAGAGTCAGTTGATTATTGCGCTTGAGGAGGCCGGTGCGCAAGGGGTGGTGATTAATGCTTCGGAGCTGGATATGCTTACCAATGCCATGAAGCAGGACTGCGGAAAGCATGATGATGTGCTTCGTGCCGCTTTTCACCACGAGGAGGCATCGTCTTATTATAAGACGGATAAGCGCATGGTGGTGGCGCATGTTCCTCATCTGGCATTGTGTCTTACGGGCACTCCTTCTCAGCTTCACCGTTTCATTTCGTCGTTGGAGAACGGTATGTACAGTCGTATGGCTTTTTATATCGGTGAGGAACGGTGGAAATGGATTTCGGCAGCTCCCGTGGAGGGCAGCACCGACCATGTGAAGCTGTTCAGGAAATTGAGCGAAGAGGTGCTTCGTATGTTTGTCTTTTTGTCCGGTTCGCCCACCGAGGTGTGTTTCACTCCCGGGCAGTGGGAGGAGCATACGCAGCGTTTCAGCAACGTTCTTCAGGAAGTGGTGAGTGAAGATGATGATTCGCATGGGGCGATTGTGTTTCGTCACGGGTTGATAGCGGCCCGCATAGCCATGGTGCTGACGGCGTTGCGCAAGTGTGAGCCGATGTGGAATGTGCAGCAGTGTCGGTGTACGGATGAGGATTTTCATACGGCAATGGATATGGTGAAAGTGTTGTTGGAGCACAGCTTGCTGTTGTCTACCACCGTGTCTGCCGTGGAGTCGGGCAAGGAACCCAAGCCGATGAAGAAGTTTTATCGCATACGTTCGGTACTGGCAAAGCTTCCCGAAAACTTCACTTATACGCAGTTGAAGGAGGGGGCCGTGGAACATGGAATACCTTCCAGTTCGCTTAAAAGATACCTTGTCCGTTTGCTTGAGATGCAAATCATTGAAAAAGAGGATGGTATGTATCATAAACTCTGTAAATCCTGGTCCGGAAACTCATAAAGGTGGGCCCTGGTCCCAGTGGTCCCAAAGTTAGATGTCATTATGTTGATAATCAGTCTGTTGATTGTGAGTCATATTGGAAATAACCGCAACCACCGGGAGGGCACCTGTGAAAGCCTCCGCTGCACCGTTTTTTTGTTGGTTTGAGTGGGTGGATTTCTATGGTGTATGTGTGGAATTCAGGGCAGACCCGTGTGTCTGCCCGATAGCATTCACCCTGAAAAAAGACCTTGATGTTCTCGAAAAACATCAAGGTCTTTTTCCCAAACATAATAGTCTTTTCCTGAAAGACGGAAGAGTTTTCCGGAAACACTTTAGTGCGTTTTTATGCTGCTTTTTTTTCGCAGCTCTCTTTTCCGCTAAGGCTCTCCCAGGTATTTCACAATGATTTCCACCTCCTGTTTCAGGTAGCAATGGCGGTATTTGTTGTAGCCTGTGGCATTGAGTTCTTCCGTCAGGCGGGGGATACGCCGTATCCATCGATAAAGGTTCTGCAGGGCGGCTCCTGGTTCGCGTCCGGGGCAATAGAGCGACGCCAGTTCCGCCTTGTCGTAAGTGCGGATGGCGAATGTTTCTTCTTCTTTCTTCATTATTCTTACTATGATTATTTATTGTTCTTTAATGTAAATATAACAATAAAATCTCTGATTATCAAATGATTAATGAAGTTTGTTTCGACATGCTCCGTTCTTTTTTTTGAGGGGGAGGAGTTCCTTGTGGAGTAGATGGAATCTTCTCCGGCGGAACTCCGAATGGTCTCTGTTTTTTAAGTCTTTCTCATGGAGGATGAAGAAAGTAGGTTACAGAGATTCGATTTCTGTAAGGGAAAGGCCGGTGACTTGCATGATTTGCTCAGAGGTCATTCCCAAGGATTTCAGGTTGCGAGCCGTTTCAAATTTTTCTTCTCGACGTCCTTTCTCAATTCCTTTTTCGATTCCTTTCTCAATCCCTTTCTCAATCCCTTTCTCGATTCCTTTCTCGATCCCTTTCTCGATCCCTTTCTCGATCCCTTTTTCAATCCCTTTCTCAAACCCTTCTTCAAACCCTTCTTCACTTCCTTTCTTTGCTGCATAGTCGATGGTAGCCAAATAATCACGATAGGCGTTTACACTGTTTTCATAGCGCACACGGTCTTCTTCGGAGAGAGAATGAACATCAACAATCTCTTCCAACTTCTCAAATACGGCTTTCTGAGCTTTAAAAGGCATACGATTTAATGTTTCCATGTTATTTAATACAAATATCCAACGTTCAAAATCCGTTTCGCACTCTGTTTCTGTCTTATTAAACAGGGGTAATGCGATAAAGATTTGCCTCAGTTTATCCGAAAACAATTTTCCGGTCTCACGGTCTGTCAATATAACATCGGTGCGCAACTTATGGTTCTCGTCCAACAGGAAATTGATGAAGAAGACTCCGTACACCGCTTTTATATCGAACTTCCAACTCTCTCCCTTCACGCCCTGACGGACAATGGCATGGGAAAGATAATACAGAGCACGTTCCTTGAAATAAACCTGGGAGCGGTTTTGCATCTCCACAATTATTTTCTCACCAGTGTCCGTAGTGCAGTAAATGTCGTAAATAGCAATACGGTCTCCCGGATACTCAGGCAACTGCTCATTGTTCAGAAAGGTAAGGTCGGTTATCACCCGTTCGCCCTCCAACAAATCATTTAAGAACTCGATTAGCAACTCCTTGGATACTTCCTGGCCGAATATTTTCTTGAAGCCGTAATCGGTGAACGGATTGATAAACTTTCCCATTATGTTTTTCTGTGTTTCTATAACGGACAAAGATAATGATTTATATGGAAAAGGCATTCGGTGCAGTCTGTTTTTTTAAGAGTGAGGTCGATGTTTCTCAAATGCTCTTGCTGAAAGCAAGTTTTCAAGACCATTCGTTACCTTTCTCCACCAATTCCGACGAAGCCCGACAATGGCTTCTCTCACCGTCGTATCTTTGTCATGTAATCACAGAGTAACCGGTGCTTGAGATTTCGAAGTTATAAGTATAAATCATTAAAAATTAGAAGATTATGTCAAAGTCAGTATCTTATTCGGTTGTACCCCGTAAAAACCCGCAGGAACCCGAAGCGGGAGTACGTTTCTATGCCCAGGCTCAGGCCAGCGGCGATGTCACAGTCCGCGAGATGTCGGAACGAATTCAGAGAACCTGTACCGTGACACGTGCTGATGTGGCGGCAGTGCTCACGGCGTTGGAAGATGTGATTGTGGAGGCGCTGAGTGCAGGCGAGATTGTGCGTCTGGCGGATTTGGGCACGTTTCAGATTGGTGTGAGCGGCAAGGGGGCCGATTCGGAAGACAAGTATGATGTTTCCATGATTAACAAGGCGCGTATCAATTTCCGTCCCGGACTGGCGTTGAGCGGCATGCTGACGGCGCTGTCGTTCAGCAAGGTGAACAAGTTGCCTAAGAAGGAGGAGAAGAAGCCTGAAGAGGAAGTCTCCGGTGTAAACGAGGGCTAACCTCTGAGGGTGTGTCAAAACTGAACCGGTCTGTCAAATCGTTAACTGTAGGGGGAGGGGTTGCCTGCCCTTACCAACGGTCACGACTTTGGGAGTAATACACAAACAAGCTGTTTGGAGTGGGCAAACCTCGTCTCTACCGATGAAATGATAGCATTATAAACGTTTTGGCACATCCCTAAAAAAGTTTCGGAATAGAGTTTTAATCGTTTGAAAAAGGAGGAAATATGAAAAACTTGATTATTAAGATTCTGGAGTGCATCATGCTGCTCCTCAGAGCCAAGAGAAGAAAGAATGAGAGAGATTAACCTGATTGTAGTCCACTGTTCCGCCACACGTGCGGACAGGGACTTTACTGAAAACGACTTGGAGGTGTGTCATCGGCATCGCGGATTCAATGGGGCGGGTTATCATTTCTATATCCGCAAGAATGGGGATATTAAGAATACGCGCCCCCTAGAGAAGCCGGGAGCACATGCGCTGGGCTACAATGCGCGCAGCATCGGTATTTGTTATGAAGGCGGACTGGATGTCCGTTATCGTCCCGCAGATACGCGTACCGAATGGCAGAAACACTCTTTGAGGGTGCTTATCCGAACGTTGTTGATGGATTATCCCGGCTGCCGGGTGTGCGGACACCGGGATTTGAGTCCCGACCGCAACGGAGACGGACGCATCAGCCCCGAAGAGTGGGTGAAGGAATGTCCCTGTTTTGAGGTGACAAGTAAATTGTATGAGTAAAATATTTATATGATTTGTCCGTAGATAAATGAAAATCCCTTCCCTTTGTGTTAAATAATTAACATTTTGGGGAAGGGATTTCTAGTTGTCTATTATGTAACTAAAAAATGAAGTATTATTTATTTACTTTTTTCATCGTATCCGTAACCGTAGCCATAGGTTCTACCATAGCCGTATTTGCCATACGTGCCATATCCGTACTTTCCGGTTTTGATGTTTACATCATTGATGATGGTGCACAGGTTGGGCAACTTCTTATGGTCTCTCAGTTCGTTGATGAACAGATAGCCTGCTTTGGGTGTATAACCGGCACGGCATACGTAAATACTCATGTCTGCCACGCGCGAAATCAGTTGGGTGTCGGTCACCATACCGATGGGAGCGGTATCGAGTATCACATAGTCGAATTCCTTTTTCAACCGGTCGACAGCCTGTACCAGCGAGTCGCGTGCCACCAGTTCGGTCGGGTTGGGAGGGATGGCACCGCCGGGCAGGATGTACAGGTTGGGGGTGACATTGGACTGTTGCAGCAACGACATCAGGTCGGTGTGTTCCGGGTCGGCAAGGTAACGGGTGATACCGTCTTCCTTATGCGACATCTGGAAGGCTTTGTTCAGTCCCGGCTTGCGGATATCCAGCCCCACGATGACCACTTTCTTGCCCAGCAGGGCAAAGCTGATGGCAAGGTTGGCAGCCACAAATGATTTTCCTTCGCCACTGGTGGTAGAAGTGATTAACACCACCTTCTGATTGTTGCCCAACATATACTGCACGTTGGTACGGACATTGCGGAAGGTTTCGGCCATCATGTCGTTCTGGTTTTCGTGTACCACCACCGAACCTTCTTTCGGCATATTGTCTGATGCGGGAATATCGCCGATGATGGGTACGGTAGTCAGTTTCTCTACGTCCGAACGGTCTTCTATCTTGTATCTCAGCAGTTCGATGATATAAATGATGCCCACCGGGATGGCGATTCCCAAGACGAAGGCAATCAGGTAGATGAGTTTGCCTTTGGGAGAGACGGGGAGCAGACCTGCCTGTGCTTCGTCCACGATACGGGCGTTGTTGGCGGTAGAAGCCAGCGTAATGGCGTTCTCTTCGCGTTTCTGCAACAGCATGAGGTACAGTCCCGCCTTGATTTCCTGTTGGCGCGAGATGCTCACCAACTGGCGTTCCTGACCCGGTGCGCTGGTGATTCGTCCGGCGTATTTTCCTGCCTGGCGTTCAAGGTCGGCTTTGGTAATCATCAATCCTTTCTGCACACTCAGGATGGTGGTCTGCACGTTGCTGCGCATGGCACGGATGCTGGCGTCCAGGTTCACCACCACGGGGTTGCTTTCCGATGAGGTGCGGAGGAGGCGTTTGCGCTCCAGCAGCATTTCGTTGTAGCGGTTGATGAGTTCGGTCAGGCCGGTGTCTGTCAGACCCACGTTGACCGGCAATACCTCGTAGGCATGGTCGGGGTTATTGGCATACTCTGACAGGAATTGCACCAGACGGAGCTGGGTGCTGTTTTCGGCACGTTTCTTTTCGTATTCGGAGTTCTCGCTGAGTGCCAGTTGAGCGTCACTCTTCAGGTCGGTCAGTCCGGCATCTCGCTTGAAGGTTTCCAGCTCTTTTTCGGTGGTTCCCAGCTCTCCGTTGATGATTTTGATACGCTCGTCGATGAATTCGGCAGTCTTGCTTGCCACTTCGTTCTTATCGTCGTTGGCATCACGGTTATAGATTTCTATCAGCTTGTTGATGAAGTCCACGCCGCGTTGGGGACTGGTATTCTGTAAAGTGATTTGGGCAATGGTTGTGGTCTTGGAGGTCGGTTCCACGGAAAGCGCATCGGCATATCCGTTTGCCATGATGCGCGGAGCTGCCACGGTGACGGTGATTTCCTGTTCCTTTTCAACGATTGCCGAGTCGCCGGGAGTAAAGCTGAACGTACCGTAAGGAGTAGTGAGCAGGGCAGGAAGTTTGTCGAAATCCTGTTTGAATTCCTGTTCGTCTATTTCCGTGCTGACACTCAGCTTTCCTCCGGGTTTCAGTACCACTTCAAGCACTGCTGCGCCATTGGGCAGTTTTTCTGCCTCTTCGGGGGTGAGCCACACTTTTACCGGTGTGTCTTTGTAAAGCTCTACAGGGCGGAGGTTCTCACGGGTTCTGTAGTTGATATACAGGTCCAGTTCCTCCACTACCTTTTTCAGCAGGGTACGTGAGTGCAGTACTTCCACTTCATTGTCGAAGTTGCTGGTGGACGAGTAAAAACCGAGGTCTTCCAAATCGCCCAGTCCGGTGCCGGCGCTGCTGTTTTTCTTGTTGTCTTTGATAATGACAGAGCCGGTAATGCTGTACACCGGTGTGGTATAGTGCAGATAAATCCATCCTCCTATCAGGCATACCACAATGCTGGCAACAAACCATTTCCAGTGGATGAGGTATTTGAAGAAGAGGGCTTTGTAGTCTACCTGTTCTTCTTGTTCGGTATAAAGATCGTCGTATAAATTTTCTTTCATAATGAAATCGGGTTGTTTTATCGGGAAATAGTAACAATAAGGCTGGCAAGCGACACGAGTGTACCCACTACGGAGAACCAGATGGTGGTACTGTTACTGATGCCGGCGTTTTTGGCCTTGGTCTTATTGGGGGTGACGTAAATCACATCGTTTTGCTGCAAGTAATAATAGGGAGACAGCACAATGCTTGCATCGTTCAGGTTCAGAGGGATGATTTCACGGTGTCCCTGTGCATCTTCACGGATGAGCTTCACGTTGTCGCGTTGTCCGTAGATGGTCATATCGCCTGCCATGGCAAGTGCTTCAAACAGGTTTACTTTCTCGTTGGTGATAACAAAGCTGCCGGGTTTGGTCACTTCTCCCATCACGGAAATTTTATAGTTGGCCATGCGTACATTGACGATGGGTACTTCCGTGATGTAGGTTTTCAGCTTCTCTCTGATGAGGTTCTCGGCTTCGCTCTTGGTGAGTCCGCCGATGTGCAGGCTGCCCAGTACGGGGAAGTCGATATTGCCTTTGTTGTCTACCAGATATTGCTGCAATACGGGTTGGCTCGTCAGGCTTCTGTTTTGATTGCTGACGGCAGTGGCTACGGTCAGGTTGAATGGTGCTGCAGTTTCCGGGTCCGTAGTATTGACTGTGATGGTCAGCAAGTCCTTGGGCATGATGCGGGCATCATAGAGGGGAGTATTCTGGCCGGAAGTGTCCAGATACTCGGATGCTTGCAAGTATGGAACTTGTTTGTAGGCGGAACAGCTTGCCAATACGAAGGCAAGAAGAACCAGCAAGGCATAATTCATTTTTTTCATTTGTCTATTCGTTTTTTATGTTTTGTCTTTTTGGTTAATAAGCTTGTTTGTCTTTGTGGAGCACATTTGCCACGGTTTTATAAATAATGTATAGGTCGAGCATGAATGTCCAGTGTTCCATGTACCAGATGTCTGCTTTTATACGTCCTTCCATTTGACTCAGTTCGCGTGTCTCTCCACGGAAACCGGTCACTTGTGCCCAGCCTGTGATGCCCGGTTTGATAAAGTGGCGCACCATATATTTATTGATAAGCTGCGAGTATTCTGCCGTATGTTTCAGCATGTGGGGGCGGGGACCGACAATGGACATATCGCCCAGCAGCACGTTGATGAACTGGGGAAGCTCGTCAATGTTGGTCTTGCGCATAAAGTTGCCGAACTTTGTCTTGCGGGGGTCGTTTAGCGTAGCCTGTATCTTGTCCGCATCTTTGTTCACTTTCATCGAACGGAATTTGTAACACCAGAATTCTTTGCCGTTCAGTCCGTTTCTTTTTTGTTTGAAGAAGATGGGGCCCGGCGAGGTAATCTTAATCACTGCGCTGACTATCAGGAAAATGACAGGGAACAGGGTGCAGAGGAATAAGAGTGAGAAAAAGAAGTCGAAGGTGCGCTTTATCAGTCTGTTTTCAAAACTGCTGAGAGGCTCTTCGTGCAACCGCAGGATAGGCACACTGCCTATCAGACCGAAGCTCATGCGGTGGTGAAGGTAGTTGCGCACATTGGGCACACTGTAGAAATGTACCAGATTGTTTTCGCAATAATTGATGACCGGCAGAATGCAATTGCCCATCGAGGATGGAAGACTGCAATAAAGCTGCTCCACACGATGCTGTTTCAAGTAGTCGATGGTTTCTTCGGGCTTGCCCAGATAAGGACAGGAGACCGGGAAATTTTCGTTGGGTACGGAATCGAAATAACCGATTACACGATATCCGCTGGTGGGGTCGTTGGTCATCTCATGATAAAGTTCCGTCATATTTTCTGTACTTCCCATATAGACTGCCGTGCGTGAGTTGCCTCCGCGTTTTCTGTATATTTTAAGGCAGGAACGGAAAGCCAGCCGGTAGCAAATAAGGCAAAGGGTGAACAACAGATAAAAAAGGATAAAAAAAGGATGGGAGTATTGACCGAAATCTGCCAATGTGAAAGTAGTCATGGACAGCAATATGAAATAAAACATATTGAGCAGATTGTGTTGCACAACCTGGTCGGCACGTACGCCGCGACGGTGCAGGATGATGCCTCTCGAAATGGTGCAGGCAAAATAGCACAAGCTGAAAAGAACCAAAATCTGAGGCAATGTTCCGTCAGATACTTTTTGTTCCAAACAGGTAGTCCATAATATATATTGTAAAACGAAAAGGACATCCAGAATGACTAAATCCCCAATAATGACTGCTGATTTTAAGGCTTTGTTAAATCTTTGAACCTGTATCATAATTTCACTCTTTATAAAATTCTTTTCTTATGTCTTTGAAGGTCGTTCGGAGTAGTAATAATGCTGTGTTAGATAATATTTTTTATCAAAAGACTATCGCGAACGGTTGTAATTATATATATTGGCATAATCCCTTTTTTGTGGGGACAAAGTTATACATTATTAATTGTAATAACAAATTCTTCTTTGCTTTTTTTATATAAACGTTAATATTTTGATAATATTAAAAAATATTCTTTAGTACTTAGAAAATATAGAAAAAGTCTTGTGTTATAAAAGAAAACGGTGTTTTTATTTCATCGAAATTCAATTTATTCATAGATAAACGCTTGGAAGGCATTTGCTTTTTTACTTATCTTTGCAATTAGAAACTAACCATATAAAAACATGTTAATAGACCTATTAAAATCCTCTTATTTTTCGCTCTTCCTCATTGTGGCGTTGGGCTTTATGTTGGGAAGAATCAAGATTAAAGGGCTGTCGCTAGATGTGTCGGCTGTTATTTTCATTGCGTTGTTGTTCGGACATTTCGGTGTGATTATTCCCAAGGAGTTAGGAAACTTCGGTCTGGTGTTGTTTATCTTTACGATTGGTATACAGGCAGGCCCGGGATTTTTCGATTCTTTCAGGAGTAAGGGAAAGACACTGATTATCCTGACCGTACTCATTATTCTGTCGGCCGGACTGACGGCAGTGGGACTGAAATATGCGTTTGACATAGATACGCCCAGTGTGGTGGGCCTGATAGCGGGGGCATTGACCAGTACTCCGGGACTTGCGGTGGCTATCGACAGCACAAATTCGCCTTTGGCTTCCATTGCCTATGGTATCGCTTATCCGTTTGGTGTCATCGGTGTGATTCTGTTTGTGAAGTTGTTGCCGAAGATTATGCATGTGGATTTGGATAAGGAGGCACGCAGGCTGGAAGCGGAGCGTCGCGGCAGTTTCCCCGAGCTGGGTACTTGCATCTTCCGTGTGACAAACCGTGCCGTATTCGGACGTACGCTGGCACAGATCAATGCGCGTGCCATGACAGGGGCAGTGGTGTCACGTGTGAAGCATGAAGAAAAAATTCTGATGCCGACAGCCGGAACGCTGTTGCAGGAAGGAGATTATGTGCAGGCGGTGGGCAGCGAAGAGTCGTTGCAGCAGTTTGCGGTGCTGGTGGGCGAACGCCGGGAAGGGGAGTTGCCGCTGGACCATACACAAGAGATAGAGTCATTGTTACTGACTAAGAAAGATATGATAAACAAGCAGTTGGGCGATTTGAACCTGCAACGAAATTTCAGTTGTACGGTAACTCGTATTCGCCGAAGCGGTATCGATCTTTCTCCGTCGCCCGAACTGGAACTGAAGTTTGGTGACAAACTGATGGTGGTAGGCGAGAAGGAAGGACTGAGAGGCGTGGCACGCTTGCTGGGTAACAATGCCAAGCAGCTGTCCGATACGGACTTTTTCCCTATTGCCATGGGTATCGTGCTGGGCGTGTTGTTCGGCAAACTGAATCTTTCTTTCCCCGGCGGGCTTTCTTTTTCTCCGGGATTGACGGGAGGCGTGTTGATGGTGGCATTGGTGCTGAGTGCCGTAGGTAAGACAGGACCTGTCTTGTGGTCGATGTCCGGACCTGCCAACCAGTTATTGCGCCAATTGGGTTTACTGCTGTTCCTGGCAGAAGTGGGAACATCGGCAGGAAAGAACCTCGTGGCTACGTTTGAAGAAAGCGGTATGCTGCTGTTCGGAGTGGGAGCAGCCATTACCCTTGTGCCTATGTTGGTAGCCGTTTTGGTGGGACGATTGGTGTTTAACATCAGTCTGCTGGACTTGTTGGGTACCATTACGGGCGGTATGACGAGTACACCGGGACTTGCCGCCGCTGATTCGATGGTGGACAGCAATATTCCGAGTGTGGCATACGCTACGGTATATCCGATTGCCATGGTGGTGCTGATACTCTTTATCCAGATTATCGCTTCTGCGGTATACTAGGAGATAAATAAAAATAAGATATGAAGGTTTTTTTTACGTTATTGTTTGTCTGGCTCCTCGGAAGTACGGCCTTGTGGGGACAGCCTGCCGATGTGGTATGGAACAGTCAGAGCCGGAATTCATCCGGCTCCATGCCTTGTGGCGGAGGAGATATCGGTATGAATGTGTGGGTAGAGGATGATGATGTCTTCTTCTATTTGTGTCGCAGCGGTTCGTTTGATGAGAACAACACGCTGCTGAAGCAGGGACGTTTCCGTATCCGGCTTACCCCCAATCCGTTTGCCGGCAGGAGTGATTTCCGCCAGACGCTTCATCTGAAAGACGGATATGTGTCCGTCACTACTCCGGTGGGGCAGATGCATATTTGGGCGGATGTGTTCCATCCTGTGGTGCATGTGGAGGTGGAAACCAAGGAAGTGACCTCCATGCGTGTCAGTTATGAAAGTTGGAGAACGGCAGACCGGGTGATGAGTCGCGAGGAAGGACTACAATGTTCTTATGCGGGAGAGTGGCCCGGAACGGTGGTCACCGCACACGATTCCATCCTGGTAGGAGAAGAGAACCTGACTTTTTTTCATCGAAATGCCTCGCATACCATTGTCGATGCTGTCATAAAGCAGCAAGGCCTGGAAAGCGAGGCTTCTCATTTATATAACCCGTTGAGAAATCTGATATTCGGAGGCCGCATTGCGGGTGATTTGATATTCAGCGGCACACGCCGGGGGCATTACTGCGGAACGGAGTATGAGGCATGGACATATAAAAGCAGGAAACCCGCCAACAGACAGTCTTTCAGAATCACCTTGCATGCGGTACAGACTCCTGTTGTGTCCGATTGGGAAGCCGGACTGGAGAAAACGGAAAAGGAACTGCATGCGGCAAAGGACAAAGAGGCGAGCCGCCGATGGTGGAATGAGTTTTGGCAGCGCAGTTTCGTGCGGGCGGAAGGAGAAGCGGCTCGTGCGGCACGCAACTATGATTTGTATCGCTATATGGCAGCTTGTAATGCATTCGGACAATGGCCGGCGAAGCCCGACGGAGGGCTGTTTACGTTCGATCCTTCGACAACGGGAGGTGAATCGCAACTCACACCCGACTACCGAAGGGGAGGGGCGGGTACGCTGACGGCACACAGGATGGCACTGGTATATTGGCCGATGCTGAAAAACGGAGATACCGACCTGATGAAGCCCCTGTTTGAGTGTTATCGCCGTCTGCTGCCCACGGCGCAACTCCGTTCGCAGGTGTATTGGGGATATTCCGGGGCTTGTTTCAGTGAAGAGACGGAAAACTTCGGCTTGGTGAATCCGACGGCGTACGGACTGAACCGTCCCGAAGGCTTTGATAAAGGGAGGGAATATCATCCTTCTTCGGAGTATGAATGGGACGGTGTGCTGGAGACGTGCCGCATGGTGCTGGATGCTGTAAGCTATGACAGCATGGACATCAGCCGCTACATTCCCCTGATAGAGAGTTCGCTGAATTTCTTTGATGTTTATTATCGCGGCACGGCTGCCCGCCGGGGATACAGCGATTTGGACGGAAAAGGCAAGCTGGTTCTGTATCCGGCTTCGGCAGGGGCAACCTATAAGATGGCATATAATCCGTCGTCGACCATTGCCGCACTCCGTTCGGTGCTGGAGGCCTACGGACGTAAACCCGATATGCTGGCGCGTATTCCTTCCATTCCTTTGCGGACGGAGGAAGGAAAAGAGAGGATTCTTCCGGCTGAGGTGTGGGAACGGACAGGTGAGGCAGGTACGCCCCAGTTGCTCCCTGTCTTTCCGTGGAGAATATACGGAGTGGGCAGGGAGGGATTGGAAACAGCCCGTAACACGTATCTGTTTGACAGGGATGTGCAGAAGTGTCGTGCGCAGACCGGGGAGAAGCTGGACAATGTGTGGGCTGCCTGCCTGGGACTGACGGAACAGGCGTCCGAGCTGACTTTGAAAAGACTCTCCGACGGTCCTTATCGTTTCCCGGCTTTCCGACAGACTAATGACGCGTGGACGCCTGATTTGAATGAAGGGAATGCCGGTATGATGGGGATGCAGGAGATGCTGTTGCAGGAGGTGAATGGAAAGATTTTGCTTTTTCCGGCATGGCCTCGCGGATGGGATGTGCACTTCAAACTGCATGCTCCGGGGCAGACCACCGTGGAAGCAGAATGGAGAGGAGAAAAACTGGTGAAGCTGACGGTGACTCCCAAAGAGCGGGAAAAAGATGTGGTAAACTGTTTGTAAAGCAGCATAAAAATGAAAGAAGGATGGCTTATTGCCATCCTCCTCCCAAAGCTTTATATAGTCTCACCATGGTGATTTGTTTGTCTCTGACGGCATTGCTCAAGCCAATCTGTGCGTCAAAATAACTACGCTGCGCATCGAGCACATCCAGATAGCCGATTACTCCGTTGATATATTGTAATTGCGCCAGTTCCATGTTTGTTTTGGAAGAGCGTTCCAACTGCAACCGTGATTCATAGATTTCCTTTATCTTGTTGAAGTCGACAATCGCATTACGGGCATCCTTGAAAGCAGTCAGTACGGATTTCTCATAATTGTAACACTCTTGTTCATAAGCGGCCTTTTTAGCCTTTACGATGGCGCGGTTCTTACCCATGGCAAAGATGGGACCGAGCAGATTGGCACTCAGATAGTGGATGGGTGATTTCAGCAAGTCGGACATCTCTCCGCTTTCCAGCCCGTATTGAGCAGTGAGCGACAATTTCGGAAACATATTGGTATAGGCGATGCCTACAGCGGCATTGGCGGCTATCAGCCTTTGCTCTGCCTGACGCACATCGGGACGGCGTTCCAGCAAAGTGGACGGTAATCCGATGGGAAGACTTTCAGGCAACTTCACTTCATCGGGCATGATGGAACGTTCTATCTGTTTGGGATATTCGCCTGCCAGAAAAGCAATGTCGTTTTCCTTGATGGAGATTTTGCGTTCCAGGTCGGGGACCAATGTGGCAGTACGGGCATATTCCACCTGTGCCTGCTGGTAGGACGTTTCGGAAGTGAGACCGCCTTCAAAACGGATTTTGGCGAGGCGGACACCTTCTTCACGCGCATTTAAGGTTTGCTTGACAATAGCCAGCTCATTATCGAGTGCCACCAGTTCGAAGTAAGCCTGAGCTACTTCTGCTATCAGGCTCATCTTCAGTGCACGCTGTGCCTCTATGCTTCCCAAAAAGTCAGCTATACTTTTGTCTTTTGCCCAGCGGAGGTTACCCCACAAGTCCACTTCCCAGCTGACAGTGGCTTTGGCTCCTGTCTCGGGGTCGTTGCTGTATTTGTCGCCTCCATAATTGGAAGCCTCCTTCTGAGTGTACACACTTCCGTTCAGTTGCGGAAAGAGATTGGCAAAGTCAATTCGTTTCATGGCAGCCAGTTCTTTGACACGGGCGGCAGCCATCTTGATATCTTTGTTGTGCTCCAGTGTCTTGTCTATCAGATTTTGGAGTGTGGTATCGGTATAGATTTCCCACCACTGCATTTCGGCAATGGTGAGCGTATCTTGTTGGGTAGAGTCCAGTTGCTCCGGCAAGTTCAGTTCGGGACGCGTATAGTGTTTCCCTATCTGGCAGGAACTGAATGTGAGTGTTGCCGCAGTTATATATAATAATGTAGATTTCAATTTCATAACTCTTCAATTATTAGCGTTTCATTTTTGCTTTCATCTTATAAATCAGGACAAAGAAGAACGGTACCAGCAAGATACCCACTGTCACGGCGCAAATCATTCCGAAGAATACACCCGTACCGATGGCTTGGCGGCTGGCAGAACCCGGACCGCTGGCGATAACCATCGGCAACATACCGAGGATGAATGCCAGTGAAGTCATCAGGATAGGGCGGAAACGGAGTTCGGAAGCATGCATGGCTGCCTGAACCACATCAACGCCGCGGTCTACTTGTTCCTTGGCAAATTCCACAATCAGGATGGCGTTTTTGGCTGCAAGTCCTACCAGCATCACCAATCCGATTTGGAAGTAAACATCATTTTCCAGTCCGCATCCCCATACGCCGAGGTAAGCGCCCAAGGCAGCTACCGGAAGGGAGAGCAATACGGCAACCGGAACCATCCAGCTTTCGTATAGGGCGGCAAGGAACAGGAATACGAACATGAATACCAGTGTCAGTACCAGACCTGTTTGCCCGCCTGCTTGTTTTTCCTGGAAGGAAAGTCCGCTCCATTCCACTCCGATATTGTCGGGAAGGTGTTCGCGGGCAATTTGTTCCATGATTTCCATAGCCTGACCGGAACTGTATCCGTCGGCAGCCTGGCCCTGAATCACGGCACTGTTGAACATATTGAAACGCTTGATGCTACCCGGACCCGTGGTGTAAGAAGTAGTACCCAGTGAGGTCAGCGGTATCATGGCATTGTCTGCACCGCGCACAAAGAACAGGTTGATGTTCTCTTTATGCTCGCGGTAGGGAGCTTCTGCCTGGATGTACACACGGTAGATACGGTTGAACATGTTAAAGTCATTGACGTATACAGAACCTGTGTATGCCTTCATGGTGGAGAATACATCTGCCAATGGCACACCCGAAAATTTCACTTTATCACGGTCTACATCGAAGTAGAGTTGGGGAATATCTGCTTGGAGGGCAGATGACAATCCCGACAGCTCTTTGCGCTTGGAAGCGTAGTACATCAGCGTATCCGCCGCATTTACCAGATTTTCGAAGGTTGCTTCTCCGCGGGCTTCAAGCTGCATCTCGAAACCGCCCGAGCTACCCAGACCGGGAATCACCGGAGGAGTGGAGAGGTAAACCTTGCACTCGGGATACTCGTTCAGGCTTTTCTTGACTTGTGCCATGACTTCGTCAATGGTCTGCTCGCCGCGTTCTTCCCACGGTTTCAGGATGACTGTGAGTTCGCTGCGTGCCTGGCTGCTTCCCACACGGGGACTGCTTCCTGCCACACTCTGCACATATTCTACGGCAGGTTGTTGCATCAGGTAGTCTACAGCACGTTCCGTTACGATGCGGGTGCGCTCCAGTGTAGCTCCTTCGGGTAATTCCAACTCTATCTTAAAATATCCCTGATCCTCGATGGGGAGGAAGCTGGTGGGGATGATGCGGTGGATGAGCAGGATGGCGATGAGTACAACACCAAAACTGCTGAGTACCCGGCGCGGATGCTTCACAAGGCGTGAAATGATTTTCACATATTTATGGTTGCCGACAGCCAGCCAGTGGTTGATGCGGCGGAACACGACATTCGGTTTCTTGTTGGGGGCCTTAGCCTTCATGATGAGCGAACACATCACCGGGCTCAGGGTCAGCGCCACTACGGTAGAGAGCAATACGGACACAACGATGGTCACGGTGAACTGGCGGTAGAGCTGTCCGGTGATACCTCCCAAGAAGCTGACCGGGACGAATACCGCAGCCAGTACCAGTGAAGTGGCGATGATGGCGCCTGTCAGTCCTTCCATTGCTTTCTTGGTGGCCTCATAGGGAGACAGGTGCTCTTCTTCCATGATGCGTTCCACGTTTTCCACCACCACGATGGCGTCGTCTACCACAATACCGATGGCAAGTACCAGCCCCAGCAAAGTAAGTATGTTCAGCGAGAAGCCAAAGATCAGCATAAAGCCGAAAGTACCGATCAGCGAGATAGGCACGGCAACCAGCGGGATGACTGTTGCACGCCAGTTCTGCAAAGAGAGGAATACCACGGCGATAACCAGTATCAGGGCCTCGAACAAGGTCTTGTATACCTCGTGGATAGACTCTGAAATATAGGTGGTCATATCGAAAGGAATTTCATAGCTCATCCCTTCGGGGAAGTTGCTGCTGATTTCTTCCATTGCCTCTTTTACTTTCTGGGCTACTTCCATGGCATTGGCTCCCGGCAGCATATAGATGCCCAATACGGCAGCATTTCCATTGTTGATGGCACTTTCCGTGTTGTAGGACTGTGCTTCGAGCGAGATGCGTGCTACATCGCGCAAACGGATGATGGAACCGTCGGCATTGGCGCGGACAACGATTTCCTCAAACTGGCTGACGGTGGACAGACGACCTTGTGTGGTGATGGGGATGGTAACATCCAAGCCTTGCACAGGCTGTTGTCCCAATACACCGGCTGCCGATTCGCGGTTCTGGTCTTTCAAGGCATTTTGCAGGTCGGCTACGGTCAGACCGAAGTTGGCCAGCTTGTCGGGCTGTACCCAAATCTGCATGGCATAGTAACGGCTACCGATGTTTGATACACGTCCCACACCGGGAATACGACGGATCAGGTCAAGCACATTCAGGGTAGCGAAGTTACTCAGGTAGATTTCGTCAAACTTAGGGTCGGTCGAGGTGAGGCAGATGGTCATCAACTGGCTGGCTGCCTGTTTTTCCACCGAGATGCCGTTTTGAATCACTTCGGCAGGAAGGCGCGATTCGGCCAGCTTGATACGATTCTGGATTTCTACGGCTGCCAAGTCGGGATCGGCTGAGATATCGAAAGTGACGGTAGCCGAGAAACCTCCCGAGTTAGAACTGTTTGACTCCATGTAAAGCATGCCCGGGGTACCGTTCAGCTCCTGTTCGATGGGAGTGGCAACCGCCTGCGATACGGTCAGGGCGCTTGCACCCGGATAAGAGGCGCTGATTTTGACCACCGGTGGAGTGATTTGCGGGTATTGGTCGATGGGGAGCATCGTAAGTCCGATGATACCCACGATGACAATCAATATAGAGATGACAGCCGAGAATACGGGTCTGTCTATAAAGAAACTTACTTTCATAATGTTTTTTTATTTGGAATGTGTAACTTCCCTTCTTTTACAGGGTTTCTTCCGGCTTTTTGTCTTCTGCGGCATCACTGACTTTGACTTTCATGCCCGGATTTAATTTGTGGTATCCTTCGGTAACAATCATTTCCCCGGCAGCGATACCTCTTTCTACCACTACATTGTTTTGGAATTCGGGGCCGAGTTCGACAAAACGTCTCTCTACAGTGGAGTCTTTACGCATGACATAAATATAGGCTCCGCCTTTTTCGATAATAACAGATTTCAGAGGAACGACATCGGCATTTTCTCTTACGTCAAGCAGAAGTTTTACTTTGGTAAACTGTCCCGGAAGCAGTACACGTTCGGGGTTGGGCATCTCGGCACGAACGGAGAATGTACCGGTACGGGGGTCTACCTGCGGTTCGGCAAAGTCTACCAGTCCCTTGAAAGGATAGACGGTGTTGTCGGCCAGTGTGATAGTGATATTGGGCTGCCATGAACGGGTAGAGTCTTTACGACCGAGCTCTACGTTGCGCTCTTTACTCTTCAGATAGTCGAGAGCGGTCATGCTGAAATCCACAAGTACTGTGTCACTCTTTACGACAGTGGCCAAAAGAGATTTGGCACCCGGACCGACCAGTGTTCCGAGGTCGACATGGCGTTCACTGATGTGACCTGCCAGCGGAGAACGGACGATGGTATAGCCTAACTCCTGCTCGGCTTGGTCGAGGTCTGCCTGACTCATGGCAACAGAGGCTTCGGCCGTTTCAAAAGCAGCGATGGCATTATCCAAATCCAACTGGCTGGCAGCGTTCTGCTCATATAGCGGGCGGATACGCTCCAAGTCACGTTTGGCTTTCAATGCCTGTGCTTCATCCTTCTTCAACTGAGCACGTGCTTTGTCGGCTTTGGCACGATATTGTTCCTGATTAATAACAAAAAGTACTTGATTTTTTGTGACATAAGTTCCTTCGGCAAAAAGCATCTGTTCGAGGTAACCTTCTACACGGGCACGTACTTCGACAAACTGTTGGGCACGTATACGACCTACATACTCACCATAGATTTCAACGTCTTCACGTGTGACCGGTTCTATGGCTACTACCGGGGTTTCCTGTTGGTGCGCCGGTCGACGCGATACTATAAAATAAATACCTAATACTAGTCCAATACCTATGACTGCAATTGCTGTTCTCTTTTTTTTCAGCTTGATTTCTTTGTGTGTAAAAAAATGTCTCATACCTTAATTTGTTAATGTTAAGATGCCACAAACAGAACTACAAGCAGCGTGCCACGGGACTACTCAGTATTTTTCTTTATTCATAATCAGAGGTTTAGGCATTGAACAGCCGATGAATAAAATGTGGAATTGGTGCTACATGTGTAGAAAAAATCCACAATCGTCCTGTCATTCAAATAAAGAAAATCTAGTCTTGCTTTTGTGGTAAACTTAATTTCGCTGCAAAATTAATAAAATGATTGCTAATATGAAATATCTTGAGCTAGTTTGTGTGAGTAAAGAAGAGATGGCCTGTTTCTTCCATCAAATGTCGGATAGCCGCAATGGGGTGATAAAGAAGCATGCGGGGACCTGCATAACGCATTACGCTTTGCATTCGTTGTCGCATTTCGGGCTTGTAGCAGTGGACGGTGCATAAACGGCAGGTGGATTTTTTTTCTCCGAAAGGACAATGCTCCAGACGGGCATGGGCATATTTTAGTAAATCCTGACAAGCGGGGCACAATTCCCGGTTTCTTTCCTTCCTTTTGCAATAGAGGCGAATCATCAGTTCTACTATTTTCTTTTCGCGGGTAATGCGGCTCTTGATATGTGTCATGTAATTGAGGTTGTCTGTTTAAATGTGGTTACAAAAATACATATAATTGTGGAATATCATCTATCTTTACGCACGATTTACAATACTTATACTTTATGGCAACTTCTAAAGAGATGACATCAGGGCGGCCGTTTCCTTTGATTTTTAATTTTGCACTGCCGTTATTATTGGGAAATTTGCTTCAGCAGACTTATTCATTGGTGGATGCTGCGATTGTCGGACAGTTTTTGGGTATAAATGATTTGGCTGCTGTGGGAGCCGGTACTTCGGTGGTTTTTCTGATTCTTGGCTTTTGCAACGGCTGCTGTGGGGGATTCGGCATTCCGGTGGCACAGAAGTTCGGTGCGAGGGATTACGGCACGATGCGGCGGCTGGTGTCGGTCAGTCTGCAACTAGCCGTAGTAATGTCGGTTGTGATAGCGATTGTTACCAGTCTATTCTGTGCAGATATTCTGAAGGTGATGCGTACTCCTGAAACAATTTTCCGAAATGCGTATTATTATCTGCTTGTGACTTTTATAGGAGTGCCCTGCACGTTCTTTTATAATTTATTATCCAGTATTATCAGGGCATTGGGCGATAGTAAAACACCTTTTTGGTTTCTGTTGTTTTCCACAGTACTGAATGTGTTGCTTGATTTGTTTTGTATCCTTGTTTTGGATTGGGGAGTAACAGGTGCTGCCATTGCTACGGTCATTTCACAAGGAGTGTCGGCGGGATTGTGTTACTTCTATATGATGCGTAAGTTTGAAATACTGAAAACTACTGTTGCCGAACGTAAGTTTCAAACGTCACTGGCTCGTACCTTATTATATATCGGTGTGCCGATGGGGTTGCAGTTCTCCATAACCGCCATTGGCAGCATCATGCTTCAAAGCGCTAACAATGCATTAGGTACAGCATGTGTAGCGGCATTCACGGCGGCCATGCGTATCAAGATGTTCTGTATGTGTCCGTTGGAGAGTCTGGGTATCGCAATGGCGACGTATAGCGGGCAGAACTATGGGGCAGGAAAGCCTGAGCGAATCTGGGCGGGTATCAAGGCTAGCGGATGGATGATGTTGGTTTACTGCGCTTTTGTGTTTGTGGTACTCCTGTTGGGAGCAAAGACCTTTGCCTTGCTATTTGTAGAAGCATCCGAACTGGAGATTCTGAAAGATACGGAACTGTTTTTGCATATATCGGTAATCTTCTTTCCGGTATTGGGACTGCTTTGCATTCTGCGCTATACCATTCAGGGAGCCGGATACACTAACCTTGCCATGCTTTCGGGGGTATCGGAAATGATTGCCCGCACGCTGGTCAGTCTGTTTGCAGTACCGGCATGGGGATATTTTGCTGTTTGTTTCGGTGATCCGACTGCATGGGTTTTTGCCGACTTGTTCTTGATTCCTGCCTTTATCTACGTATATGGAAGAATCAAACGGATTGTTCCGCCTTCGGTTGGGGCAGCCACTGTTGCGTAAAGTCGGCTTTCACCTCGATAGTTACTTTTTCCTTGCTGACAGGATGGGTAAACTCCAGAGACTCGGCGTGCAGATAAAGTCTGTCGGCCTTGCTGCCGTAGAGTTCGTCGCCTTTGATAGGGCAGTGTAGTCCGAAGGAATGTGCCGAATGAACTCGCAGTTGGTGAGTGCGCCCGGTGAGTGGGTAAAAGGCGACAAGTGTTTGCGATTCTGTTCGGGCAAGCACCCGGTAATGTGTGATGGCAGGCTTTCCATGTTCTTTATCCACTATTTGACGGGGACGATCTAAAGGATTTAGGCATAAGGGAAGATCAATCGTTCCTTCCTCATCAGACACTATGCCTTCCAGAAGAGCGGTATAGCGTTTTTTGATACTGCGGTTGCTGAACTGGGCTTGCAGATTTTGATGTACCTCTTTCGTCTTGGCAATGAGCAGAAGACCTGAGGTGGCCATGTCCAAGCGATGGACTACCAACGGACCGGTGGCATCCGGGTACAGGTGGCGTATGCGACTGTAAACGGAATCGGCTGTTTCTTTTCCGGGCACGGATAACATACCCGCAGGCTTATTGACTATCAATAGATAATCGTCTTCATAGATTATATCGAGCACCGTTGTCCGGTGATTGTCTTCCAGCAATGGATTTTCTTCTACTTCCAGCCCTTGAAGCATGTGACCCAGGATGGGTTCGCACTTTCCTTTGCAAGCCGGATAATAGTGACCGTGATGCCGTATCTCCGCTTTTGGGGAATCGCCCCACCAAAATTCTGCCATAGCCACAGGGCGGTAATGGTGGAAATAGGCGTATTGCAATAGCTTAGGAGCGGCACATTCGCCGGCGCCTGCTGGGGGAATCTTATGGACGGTGTGCGCAAAGATGCTGCACAGATCTTTCACTTCTCCGCGGGCGTTCAGCAAGCGGAATTGTTCAAACAATTGCTGTTGCAAAGTGGCGGAACGGCTTTTGCGTTCATTCTTTAATGCTTCTATTTGAGAAACGTATGTGTCCGTTTCTTTTTGCAAGGAGGATAGGTGTTCTTTCAAACTACGTTCCAAACGCTTCAGTTCGGCCTTTTGAAACTGGCTTTCTCGGATCATGGCAGCCTGTTCGGATTCACTCAGTTGTTCCGTCTGACGGCGGCGGTCGCGCAGTTCTTTGGCAGCCTTCAGTCTGGCTTTGGCTTGTGAAAGGAGTTGGCTGCATCGTGCTGTTTCTTCTTCCAATGCTTGCCGGCATTTCTGATAAGAGGTATCCTCTTCCAGCTCACGTATGCGGTGGTTGATAGCGGAGATATGTTCTTCTTCTTTCTTGAAGAATCCGTCCGGTTGGAGTAAATCGTAGATGGGAGGAACAAAATAAGGATGGATATTTTTTCCGGCCAGAATGCCTGAGAAAGCAGCCAGATAACCGATTTCGCCCTCTGTGGTTTGCACAATCAGTACGCCGAACATTTTGCCTTGCTGCAATTCATCTTGCCATTGAGCCTGATGCTGTAAATAGACTTGTACTTCATCAGCCGCCATCACACACAGGGGGTGAGGGGTGTAATGAAAAGGATAGGTAAACTTGTCCGGCAATGCAATGTGAGCAATGGAGCGGGTGAAATGATGCAGCATATCTGTATTTCGTTATTTTCTATTTTGGGTGCAAAGATGAGTATTTGTGTCGAGATAACAAAAATTAAATTGGAATAATCAATATGCATCCTTTCTTTGTTTATTTTTGTATTACCTGCTTGAGTGGGTAATGAAGTGATGTATAAAAGTTAAATAAAGATGAACAGAATGAGAAAATTATTGTGTCCGCAGTGCAAGATATCCGGTATGTATGTGAAGAATGCTACAGGGGAGAGATTGTTGGTTTATGTATCTGATAAAGGGGAGGTTATTCCTAAGTATGAGGATGTATCGACAGAAGGTTTTGATATGAATGAGGTGTTTTGTTTGGGATGCTCTTGGAGTGGTGATCCACGCAAGTTGGTAAAAAGATAGTGGGATATGGAGATGAAAATTGTGTTTATAGGTAACAGCTATATGACTTATTGGCCGTTCGAAATGTATTTCTTTCACAGGAAGACACATACGGTACGAACATTTATGGCACGGGAACTGTTATAATATATGTAATAGTAAGCATAAAGTAGAGAGTGTTATGATGAATATATTGATAGTCAGTAATAATGATGCTTGTCGTAGCAGAATGGCTATGGAAATATTGACTTCTTTTGGAAGAGGAATGAAAGTCTTTACGGCAGGAGTGTTGCCGGGAAATGGTATTCCTGATACTGTTTTCAGTGTGATGGAACAAAATGGGTATCATTTGTCCCACAAAAAGCCTGTGGATGTGGAGCTGTATTGTCATCAGCCTTGGGATTATGTGGTAACACTTTGTCGGGAAGCGGAAGAAAGCAGGAAAGATTTTGATAATGTGGTGAGAAATTGGAAGCATTTTTTGTATAATGATCCTTTTCAAGCTTATTATAATGACGAGGACTTGGTGGAACAACAGGTGGCTGAAGTATATGATTTGATGCACAGACAACTGTATGAGTTCTACCGGGATGAACTGAGTGAGCAGCTTTTGCCGAGATGCCGGTGTGGAGCCAATACCTATTGCCGTTGTGAATAAGGACTATTCATGGTCTGCCGGTTGCCATTGATGAAGTTTCATGTTTACACAGCCGTTGGCTTTGAGAGTAACTCCTTCTTTCTCTAACAATGCTTTTTGTTCTTGCCATCCTGGAACCAATCTTCCTTGGCTGTTAACAACACGATGGCAGGGGAGGCACCATTCTTTGGGGGCATGAAACATGGCCCAACCTACCATGCGTGCATATTGGGGTTCTCCTGCCAGATAAGCGATTTGTCCGTAAGTCATGACATAACCGACAGGAATCTCCTTGACAATGCTGTATATTATTTCATAAAATTGAATTCTATCCACTTTATTTTATTTTTAATGAAGAATGAAGACAAAGGTAGTGTTATTTTTACTATTTTTGTCCTTATGTTAAAGAATTAACCTTATAAATAAAGAATAATGGATAAAGTAATAATTAATTCGTATGAAGATTTTGAGAAATTAGTGGGACAGGAAATAGGTGTTTCTGACTATGTGGAAGTTTCTCAAGAACGTATTAACCTTTTTGCCGATGCAACATTGGATCATCAGTGGATTCACGTGGATACAGAACGTGCGAAGGTGGAAAGTCCTTATCATAGCACGATTGTACATGGTTATCTTACCCTTTCTTTGCTTCCGCACATGTGGAATCAGATTATAGAAGTGAATAATTTGAAGATGATGATTAACTATGGAATGGATAAGATGAAGTTCGGCCAGGCTGTCTTGTCGGGACAAAGTATCCGTATGAGAGCAAGCTTGCACTCTTTGCAGAACCTGCGTGGGGTAGCAAAAGCTGAAATCAAATTTACTATCGAGATTAAAGACCAGCCTAAAAAGGCATTGGAAGGTATTGCAATCTTTCTATATTATTTTGAGTAATCACGATTCTCAGGCATGGATTCATACGAATAAATTTACTTTTTTCGTATCATCCGTGCTTGAATAGTATTCATTAGTAAGTTGGATTTTGTTTTGGCACACTTTCCCTGTCCAAAAACTTTTAGAATGCTCTTTTTACTACTTGTAAACACATTCTATCCGATTTCCATCCGGGTCTAGTATTACACTTTCAAAATATCCGTCACCCGATGTTCGGGGCTCGCTTGCAATGATATATCCTTTGGTACGGAGTAATTCCGTGGTTTGGAGTACTTCTTCTTTGCTGTCGAAGGAAAAGGCAAAATGAGTTAGCCCTTGTCTGTTTTCCTCTATAGGGGCATGTTGGATATCTGTGCGGCTCATCAGCTCCAAAGTAGCACCTCCGTTAAAAGAAATAAAATAAGACTCGAATCCCTTTTGAGGATTAATATACTTTTCATTACTTTTCCCTTTAAAATAGGTGGTATAGAATGTTTTTAACTCTTCTAGCCTAAAGGTCCAGATAGCAAGATGATGTATGGTCATAATTAAATTAATATTATTGGATTATTTGTTTTATGGTTTCAAAGGTAATATAAATACTATAATAAGTTATCGTGTGGTGCCTGTTTTTTTAGTTTATTCTTTCTATAAAACAGGATTAAACCGTGAGTATATTTAAGACTTTTCTTGTGTTCGTATACGCGCTTTTAATATAATAATGTATATTCCATTTCCTTCCTGTTCTGTTGTTTTCAAAAAGTCTTTGTTCTGTGTTGTT